>Ga0302325_10000369_pt1 | contig 127101 bp, 107 predicted proteins | sample Palsa_T0_2_FD_201948 | JGI IMG/M metagenome (GOLD analysis project Ga0302325, IMG submission 201948) | Peat permafrost microbial communities from Stordalen Mire near Abisko, Sweden - Palsa_T0_2 | ecosystem: Environmental > Terrestrial > Soil > Palsa > Peat permafrost | place: Sweden: Abisko...
ACAGGCCTCCTGGCCTGTCTTCCTGCAATTTGCCGCTTTCGCGGACCATGGACAGGCCAGGAGGCCTGTCCCACCTAGTACCGGTCTGATATGCCACTGACAAGAGCATATCGCGTAGGCATCGCCGGCCCGGTGGGCAGCGGCAAGACCGCGCTCGTGGATGCCTTGAGCCGGCAACTGCAAGGCCGCTACAGCCTGGCGGTAGTGACCAACGACATCTACACGCGCGAAGACGCGGAGTTCCTCATCCGCCAGGGCGTCCTGCCGCCCGAGCGCGTGCGCGGCGTCGAAACCGGCGGCTGTCCGCATGCGGCCATCCGCGACGACGCCTCCATGAACCTGGAAGCCATTGCGGATTTCGAGAAGGCGCTGCCCGGTCTGGAGCTTGTTTTTGTGGAAAGCGGAGGCGATAACCTGGCTGCGGCTTTCAGTCCGGAACTGGTGGACGTTTGGATTTATGTGATCGATGTGGCGGGCGGCGACAAGATCCCGCGCAAAGGCGGTCCGGGCATCATCCGCTCCGATCTGCTGGTGATCAACAAAATCGATCTGGCCCCTTACGTCGGCGCATCGCTCGAAGTAATGGAGCGCGATTCCCGCAAGCAGCGCGGCGAGCGGCCCTTCATCTTCACCAATCTCAGAGGCGGAACCGGACTCGCTGAAGTCATTCGCTGGCTTGAGGCGCAACTCGCCGCCGGACCCAGCCGCCCGCTTCATTACGAACGTCACGAACATTCCCATCATCATGCCCATTAACGAACCGTTCTATAAACGGCACGCTCCTGGTTACCGCGAACACAGCCGCGCGCTGCCGGATTTCTCGTCTTTCGAAGGCATGCGCGCCCTATACGAAGAAAGCCAACTGCCTTCCGCGCAATGGAAGGAGGAAGTCCGGCGCGGCCAGGAATTCGGGCTCGCATGCGTGGACTCCATTGAGGACAAGAGCGAGATCAGTTGCTTTCAGCGCGGCGAGCTGCCCCACTGGTCGGGCATCAATACCTTCCTGAAGATGCCTTATCTGGAAGACGTCCGCAAAGTGGGCGAGTACGACGTAGCCTTTGTAGGCGTCCCGTTCGACATCGCCACCACTTACCGCGCCGGCACGCGTTTCGGACCGCAGGGCATCCGGCGCATCTCGTCGCTTTACACAACTTACAACTTCGAGTTAGGCGTGGACCTGCGCGAGTCGCTGAAGATGTGCGATGTGGGCGATATCTTCTGCCCGGCTAACATTACCAAGAGCCACGACCAGATCAGCAAAGGCGTCGCGCACATCCTTTCGCAGGGTACGCTGCCCATGATCATGGGCGGCGATCATTCGATCGGCTATCCGTGTGTGCGCGGCGTGGCTCAGTGCGTGGAAGGCAAAGTCGGCATCATCCACCTGGACCGGCATATCGACACCCAGGAGAAGGACATGGATGAAATCATGCATACCTGTCCCTGGTTCCATGCGACTAACATCCCCAACTGTCCGCCAACCAACTTGGTGCAGGTCGGTATAGGCGGATGGCAGGTGCCGCGCCCCGGTGTGACGCAGGGCCGCAAGCGCGGATCGACCGTACTCACCATTCAGGATATCGAGCGCATCGGAATCGACAAGACCGTGGAGATGGCGCTGGAAGTGGCCTGGAAAGGAGCCAGCGCGGTTTATCTTTCCTTCGATATCGATTCGGTGGACGCGGGTTTCGTGCCCGGCACCGGATGGCCCGAGCCCGGCGGATTTCTGCCGCGCGAGGCGCTGGCCATCCTGCGCGGCGTCGCCAAGGAAGGCATTGCGGCCATGGAGGCGGTGGAGGTCTCGCCACCCTACGACATCTCCGATATCACCGCGCTGCTGGCGGTGCGCGCCATGGTGGACGTGCTGGCCACCATGACCAAGCACGGGCGCGTGGGCGGCCGGTTGCACGCGGCGTGAATTCCGCATTTCTCATCGCGACTGATTTGAAGCCATCGCACGCCGCTTGGCCCGAGGCGGGGCAGCAGGTCGAAAGTTTGGTGGCGCCCTGCGCCGCTATTCTCGGATTCGAGCCGCGCCTGGCGCTTCGCTCGCTGACCGATCTGGGAGAGCCGCCCGCGGCCGCCGATGAAGTCTTCGTGATCCCGGCCTGCCTCGACTTCAGCGTGTGGGAACGCGAAACGCTGGGCCACACGTTAGCCGAATGGCGCAGGTCGTCGCCGGGTCTCACTGTCCACGCCGATGCCGTCGACTTAGGCCATCCGCTGCTGGTGGATTGTTTCGCGGATTTGGTTTCGTCCGCGCTGGCCGGCAGCTCGATTCCGCCGCAGCGCGTTGGGCTGCTATTGGCGTCGAGCGGCCACGGCGATAGCGCCAGCCGCGCGCAAACCTACCGTCTGATGCGGTTGTTGTGGGAACAACTCGGCTTGGGCCGCGCGGATGTGGGCTTCGTACGACATGCGCAGCCGTTCCTGGGCCATGCGCTCGAGCGCTGCATGTGGGAACCGCTGCACTGGCTGGTTGTGCCGCAAATGCAATGGCCGGTGGAACACTGCGATTACGCGCGCGCGATTCTGGCGAACCATCGACGCACGCATCCGGAAGCCGCCGCGTGGCGTCTGTTGACGCCGCCCGGAGCGCATCCCGCGATAGCCGCCTGGCTGACGCAGCGCATCGTGCAACTCTGGCGCGACAAACGCAGCCGCGATGCCGCGCGCACACCGTCCGCGCGCCGTAGCGAGACGCCGGCGCATCCGGCGATCCTGGCGGGCAGCGCCGAAGATCCCGCCAGCGGCCTCGTCGCGGAGATCGCAGGCCCAGCCGCGCTCCGCGAGTTGCTGGCCGGCGTGCTCCCGGCTTCGGATAATTACTTCGTCAAGGTGACCTGGCATGGTTACGCACCCGGCACATTCACCGATCCGGCGGCGCTCGATCTGCTCCTCGCCGCGCTGCCGGGGCGCGCCAGCGTGCTCGAAGGGCACACCAGCAGCCGCAACTTGGGCGGCGCGTATTGGGATTGGGAAACCGAGGCGCAGTGTCATCGCGCATGGATTCAGCAGCAGGAGGCCGAATACCTGCGCCGCACCGGACTCGCCGATGTGTTGGCGGCGCATGGCGCGCAATACCTGAATGTCACGGAGGCGTTTTGGGACGGCCGCTGCGCGCCCGCGCCGGACGTACTCGATTTTCTGGAAAGCCGCGGCGTAACGCTGCATCATCCGGAACTGGCCGCTTTTCTGCCGGACGCGCTGTGGCAGCATCGCGGCGCGGTGTTTCTGAGTTTCGCAAAATTCAAAGGACCCACGCGCCTGGGTATTTCGAACCTCTTCGGATTGCTGCCGCCGCCTCTGCGCGCCGCCTGGCACGGTCCCAACATCACTTGGTTCGCGCAGGTGTGCTGCGATATGGCGCGGCTCTACGGCGCACTTTTCCGGACCTTTGGGATCGTCGAAGCGCTCTACACCGCGGTTCGTTGGGACCGGCAGGGGCTCTATCGCAGCCGCTGGGGCAATTACGATATTCTGGCCAACCGCGGCATTCTCACGTTCAGCCAAGGTCTGCCGGCGGCCGATATCCTGGCCAGCCGCATGCAAGGCCACGACATCGCGCGCAGCGCCTTCTTCGACGTGGTACGGCAAGAGCTAGGTTGGCCGCGGGGCGCCATGGACTGCCCAATGCGCTGTGCTATACTCCAAGAAATTCCCACGGCCCCGTGCGCCGACTGACATTTGACTGCCCCGTCTGCAAGAAAACCTACACTGGGGGAACCTCGTATTGCATGGCTGGCTGGGATTGCTGATGGCCGGCGCGGCACTCGCTCAAGCGCCGCAGCCGAACGGAGGCGGTGTGCGTCCAGGTACTTTGCCGCGGCGATGGCTGACCGGCGGCCCCAACTGCATGGAAGTCCCCGACTGGCAAGTTCATGAGTATAACTCCGACCTCTACATCCTGCGCGAATCCGGTTGCACCAATTACGAGAAGCCCTTCCTGTATCTGATATTCGGCGAGAGCAAAGCCATGCTGCTCGATACGGGAGCAGGCAAAACCGATGTCGCTCACGAGGTGGATGGCGTCATCTCGAAATGGCTCGCGCGCAATCACCGCAACTCCATTCCGCTGATCGTGGCCCACTCGCACTCCCATTCGGATCATGTGGCGGGCGACAGTCAGTTCCGCGAACGGCCGGACACTACCGTCATCCCACTTACCATCGAGGCTACGCAGAAATTCTTCGGCATCGACCGCTGGCCCGACGGAATGGGCCAGGTGGATCTGGGCGGGCGCGCGATCGACGTGTTCCCCATTCCCGGCCACAATAAGCTGAGCCTCGCGTATTACGACCGCCAGACCGGTATCCTGTTCACCGGCGACACGGTTTATCCAGGGCGGCTGTACGTGGACGATTTCCCAGCCTTCGTGCACAGCATCGCGCGCCTGGTCGAATTCACGCGCGGCAAGATCGTCACTCATCTGCTGGGATGCCATATCGAGCAGACCGCCACGCCCTATCTGGATTACCCGATCGGCTCGATGTATCAGCCCGATGAGCATCCACTCGAACTAGGGCGCGGAGAACTCCTGGAACTGGACGAACTCCTGCGCGGAATGGATCAATCGCGGCGCGTCGCCATGCCGGATTTCACCGTTTGGCCCGTGGACGCGAAGGGCTGGCAGGAGTTGGAAGCCATCGAGAAAGCCACGCTGGAGAAACAGCGGCAAAGCATGTGGGGACAACCAAAATGAGAATCCTGGCGGTATTAGGTATGGCGCTGGCCCTGGCCGGCGCGGCTCTCGCCGACAAGCCCACCTTCACTGTCGGATGGTCCATCTATGTCGGCTGGAATCCCTACTACTACATGAACAAGTCGGGAATCCTGAAGAAATGGGCAGATAAGTACGGCGTCGCAATCAAGGTTCAAAGATTCGATTACGCGCCCTCGCTGGACGCCTATGTAGCCAAGAGTATCGACGCCTGCACCATGACGAACATGGAGGCGCTCGATATGCCGGCCGCCGCGGGAGTGGATACCACGGCCGTGATCCTGGGCGATTACTCCAACGGCAACGATGCCGTGTTGGTCCGCAATGGCCTGACTTTCGACAAGCTGGGCGGGAAGAAAGTCATGCTGGTGCAGAAGACCGTGTCGGAGTATCTGTTCGAGCGCGGCATGACCATCAGCGGCGCAAAAGATGTCCTCAAGCGGGTCAAGTTAGTCAATACCTCGGATGCGGATATTGCAGCCGCCTTCCTGAATAATCCGGACGAAGAAGCCGTAGTCACCTGGAAGCCGCTGGTATCGCAGATCCGCAAAGGGAAGGGAATCACCACCATCTTCACTTCCGCGCAGATTCCCGGCGAAATTCTGGACCTGCTGGTCATCCGGACAGAGGTTCTGCGCCGCCCCGACGGACAGAACTTCGCCAAAGCCATGACCGGCGCATGGTACGAAACCATGAGCCAACTGTCGAAGCCCGGACCCGCGGCCGACAAGGCCTTGCGCGTGGTCGCCGAAGCCTCCGAGGACACTTTGGATTCGCTGAAGGAGCAGCTCGGCACCACGCATTTGTTTTACACGCCGCAGTCGGCGGCCGCCTTCCTCGCCTCGGCCGAATTGAAGCAGAAGATGGACCTGGTGCGCCAGTTTTGTTTCACTCACGGCCTGCTGGGCGAAGGCACTCGCGCGGCGGACGATGTCGCCATCCTCTATCCGGATGGATCCATACAGGGCAAGAAGGATCGCGTCAGGTTCCGCTTCGACCCGGCATACACGCAACTTGCCGTGCAAGGGAAGTTATGACCATGACTGTCTGGAAAATCAATGTGGCGCCCGGCAGGACCATTGCCTGGTTCCTGTCCTGGTTTCTCTTCGCCACCGGAATTAGTCTCTATATCTACACGGCGCATAAGCGCCACATTGAGAATCCGGACGAGAAGGTTGTGCCCACCATCGGCCAACTGACCGAGGGTTTCTTGAACGCGGCGCTGAAGCCCGCGGCCGAGGACGACGCCGCCGGCGCCGGCGCGAGCCTCTGGCAGCGCGTCCGGAACAGCATGTTGTGGAACGATACGGCAGCCAGCGCGCGCCGCTTTCTGATCGCCCTGGCGCTCTTGTTTCCGGCGGCCGTGCTCGGCCTACACATCGGCGTCTTTCCCTATATTGGAGCTTTCTTTCTCCGGTTCATCCTTTTCTTCGACAAGATCATCGCTCTTTCCGTGCTTCCCATTCTATTTATTGCTTTCGGCATCGATGAGTTATCGAAGATCATGTTGATCGTAATCGGAGTCACTCCCACCATCATTCTCGATTCCTTCAATCTCAGCCGTGGCGTACCGAAAGAACAGATCGTCAAGGGTTTCACTCTGGGCGCCGGCAATTTCGACACGGCCTACCTGGTGGTGCTCAAGCAGGTCTTCCCGCGCGTGTTGAACAGCATCCGGATCAATCTCAAATCGGTGGCTCTGTTCCTGTTCGCGGGCGAGATGATCGCCTCGGATAACGGGTTGGCCTATCGCATCGCGCTCTTGCGCCGTCACATGGGGATGGACGTCATCATCCCGTATGTGCTCTGGGTGGCGCTGCTGCTTTTCCTGATCGATCAGGCCATGCGGCTGGCGAACCGCTGGCTGCATCCGTGGTTTAGAGAAGCGTGACCTAGGCTCGACCGTATGCTGCGCTTCGAAAATGTCTCGGTGAGTTACCCTTCCGGAGAGTCGCTCCGCTGCATCCTCGACGATATCAGCCTGGATATCGAGCCGGGCGAATTTGTCACGCTCATCGGGCAGACCGGCTCCGGTAAGACGACCATGCTGCGCCTGGCGCTCGGACAGGAATTGCCTTCCCGCGGGCGCGTGACTATGGACGGCGCGGAGATTCGCGAACCGGACCGCCATCGCGGTTACGTCCCCCAGAAATATTCGCTTTTCCCCGACAAAACGGTTTTGGATAATGTGACCTTCGGCCTCGAAGTGCAACAGTTTTCGCTCATCGGCCGCGTCACCCCGGCGTTCTTCCGCGCGCGGCGCGGGTTCCGGCGGGAAGCCATGGCGCAACTCGTGAGCATGGGCCTTCGCCGGACGGATGCCGCCAAATATCCGGACGAACTTTCCGGCGGCATGCAGCAGCGCGTGGCGATTGCCCAGGCCCTCATCGCGCGGCCGCGCATTCTGCTGATGGATGAAGCTTTCAGCGCTCTCGACCCCAACACGCGCGCCGGCATGCAGGATCTGCTGCTGGATCTCTGGCGCGCCACCGGCACTACCATCCTGTTCGTCACTCACAACATTTCGGAGGCGGTGTATCTGGGCAGCCGTGTGATCGCCCTGTCGCGGAACTATGCGGGCGGCGACAGCGACCGCGCAGGATCGCGGGTAGTGCTCGATATGGAACTGCCCAAAGCGGATAACCGCGGCTTCAAGCACAGCGGCGAATTTTCCGGCCTGGTGAATCTGGTCGAATCCGCCATGGAGCCCGCCGGCGATGTGGGGCAGGATGGCATCCTGCGCGCCGATTGCCAATCGGCGCAAACTTGCAGGGAATAGGGAAATCGCCCCGCTACATGCGGTCCCCAACCAACTCCGCGGCGGACAGGTATCTCTGCATCACGCCCCGCTTCGCATGCGCCTTGCTGCCGCTCAAAATGTGGAAAAGTTCGTGCGCCAGCACCCGTCCCAGGGCCCGGCCATACAACAGGTCGCGCTCCCCGCCGGCAACCCCCATATGCGCCTGGCCGAGGGTTCCGCGCACCCGGTCGCATTCCACTTCGCTGAACGGAATCATGCGCCCGTCGACGCGGTACGTGAATCCCAGCGGCGCCCCGTCTTCCGGAGCCGGCGGAGCAACCGGCGTAAGTTCACACTGACCTTTGAATTTGACTACTGCGAGTTTAGGGAAGGATTCACCAGCAACGAAGCCATCCGCGGTGCGCCAATCGACACTGACGCCCGAGGCCGTGAGCAGCTTCTCGGTTTCGGCCTTCATCTCGGCTACCGACTGCGCCGAGTGTGTGGCCTCAAAATCGAGAACAACCGTCAGATCGGCTCCGCACAATACCGATAAAACGCACAACGCTGTGCCTGATGCGCAAATGACAGGGCGCATACATTGCCTCGAACGGGGAAGACAATATCCGCCATTATTATATCCACAATTTGCCTGACAATAGGAGAGTGCTAATCCTTACATTCCATAAAGTAGTTACCTTTCGACAGTACGGTCCGACGCAGTCTGCGTTAGTCGGATCACAATGCAATCAATAAGCACCCACGCCAGTCCCATGATGGCCTCCCGACGGATATCTTCCGGCTTCCTGTCGCGGCCAAACCGCGGCCGGGCCGTTTCCATTCGCTGAGCTTCACGTAGTTCAGTTGCAGTCGCGGGCGCCGCGATGTCGCGATCTATCTGTCTCTAGGGGAGGATGAACCGGCCATTCGGAAACTTGCGAATCACCAGAAAGATCCAAACGCCCAAGACCAGAAAAAAAGGTGTTGCGCTTCTGAACAGCCGAAGGGGTCCGGAGGAAGAGTCCCGGATCTCCACGTTGACCAGCTTATCCTGCATGGCCACCATGGCGTCTCTATAGTCCGAGGGCAGAACTGTTCGCTCAGCACTGCCATCCTTCAACCGGCAAATCGCCTGAGTCGCCCCGGAGTTGCCGCCCATAACGATGACGTCGGCGATTTGCCCGTTTCGTGCTTTCTCGAGGAACTCAGAATAGGTCAACGTGTTTGAAGAGCGCTGGCTCGTCGTCGCCATCCACAAAACGCCGGCTACGCAAGTCAGCACGGCGCAAATAATCGCAGTCTTCGCGTTCGAATTCATAAGATGTTCATCCTTTCTTCGCGGTTTGCCACACCTGATACGCAATCAACAGAATCAACAACAGAGTGACCACGACAGCGGCGACACCCTGGACGGCTCGCATGCCGGCTTCCGGACTCCCGGGTGGCCCACCTGACTGCTTTAGCCAATCCGCCGGTACCTTGGCTCCCTGGAGCCGATCGGTCGCTGGCGGAAACAACATCCGCACAGCGCAAGACAATAGTAAGCCTATGGCGCATCCGTAAAGCATGATCCAGGTCGGAACCGCCAAAGTCGGGTTACCGATCCGGAACATGCCTTGCGATGCGAGCGCTAATCCAACCCCTAGCAGGGGCCCTCGGGCCAGGTCTAACGGCGATCGCGGCCCAGGCTTCGCATAAGCGTCCTCCAGGGTCAAGCCCAACATGGCCATCGCCGCGGGAATCGCGAGCCGCGGAAGTCCCCATGGCTCACTCAGAAAGGCTCTATCGTTGAGCCAAGCCGCGCCCAAGAACGACGCGTACCAGGCGAGGGCTTGCATCAGGAGCACTTGCGGGTCCGCGGTACGACGTATTCTGCTGACGATCACCAACGGGATCGTGCGCGATGCGTCCAAGCCGTATTGGCCCGGGGAAATGTACCGCTCGTGCAGATCGCCAAGCGCCTCCTCGCGGCATGCAGGCGGGATGAAAACGGCGACGATCGCCTCCGCGGTTTTTGACGGGCCGGAATGCATCAGCCTGCCTCTTTCCCCCACCGCTTTCCTCATTCTTTGGCCCACTCCTTGCCCCAAACCTCCGCGATAACCTCCCAGATACGTTTTGCGGTGACCGCCGATTCCTGCAATGCGCGCTCGCCGAGAGCTTCCAGCCGATAGCAGCGTTTGGCGCGTCCGCCGCGCTCGGGCGTGGGATCCGACATCCAGGACGCGACCAGGCCTTTGTCCTCCACCCGGTCGAGTGTGACGTAAACTGCCCCGAGGGAGACTGCCTTGGGCCGGGCCAGTTCCTGCACCTTGGAATGAATCGTTACCCCATAGGCATCTTCGCGCAAGCTCAGAATGGCGGTAAGCACCAACTGCTCGAATTGACCCAGTGAATCAAGTTTAGCCATTTGTCCAACATTGTAAGGCAAATCGGAAATGAAGTCAATAGGCATGCGTTCTTTGCGGTCTTTGCGGTCGCTTGGCGTCTTTGCGTGACATCTGAGGCGCTTGCCAACCGCCCCAATTCCGCCCACAATAGAACGTGTACCTCTCTCTGAACCCAACCGTGGTCGCCGGCCGCGTACCTTGGCCCGATTTCGCCCGCTTGGCCGCCAAGGTCGGCTATCCCGGCGTCGACGTGGATCTCGCGGCAGCCATGAAAGCCGGCCTGCCCGCCACCAACAATTTGTTGGAAGAATTGAAGATCAAACCGGCCGCGGTGAATCTCCCCGTGGAGTTTCGCAACGACGACGGCGCATTCGGTAAAGACCTGGAAAAGCTGGGCGATGCAGCGGCCTTTTCCGCGGCCATCGGCTGCCCGCGCATGATCACCTGGATCATGCCTTCCAGCAAAACGCCCAAAGCCGAGCTGCGCGCACTGTATCTGCGGCGCTTCCGGGCGTGCGCGGACGTGTTGGCGCGCTCCCACGTCCGGCTGGGGCTGGAGTTTCTGGGACCGCTGCACCTGCGCCGGATGTATCCCAACGAGTTCATCTGGCGCATGCCCGAGATGCTGGCGTTCGCGCGCGAATGCGGCTCGAATGTGGGTCTGCTTTTAGACACGTGGCACTGGCACCACGCCGGCGCGACCACGGAAGACATCGTGAAAGCCGGCAAGGACGGCATCGTCCACGTGCACTTCAACGACGCACCCAAGCTGCCGCCCGATCAGATCCGCGACAACGAGCGGCTGATGCCGGGCGAGGGCGTCATCAACCTGAACGCATTCCTGATGGCGCTTCACGAAATCGGCTACCAGGATGCGCTCAGCGTGGAAGTCTTCGGCCGCGGCTTGAAGGACATGACTCCCGAGGCGGGCGCGCGGCTAGGCCTCGAAACGTCGCTCGCCGTAATGCGGAAGGCCGGCGTCGCTTAAAGAAGCGCTTGAGAAAATGCTTGAGAATCTGCTGACCGAACAGGTCAACCCCGCGTCGGAAGGCATCGACGCGCTACCCACCGCGCGCATCCTCGAAATCATGAACGCCGAGGACCGCCAGGTGGCCGGCGCCGTGGCGCGCGAGCTTCCGGCCATCGCGCGCGCGGTTGAAGCCATCGTCGAGGCCATGCAGGGCGGCGGACGCTTGTTCTACATCGGGGCGGGCACCAGCGGACGGCTGGGAGTGCTGGATGCCGCCGAATGCCCGCCTACTTTTGGCGCCCATGCCGAATTGGTGCAAGGCATCATGGCGGGCGGCGAGCAGGCGCTGGCGCGCGCCACGGAGACCACTGAGGACGATCCGGCTATCGGCGCGCGCGACCTGCGCGCACGCGGCTTCACCGCGCGCGACGTGCTGGTGGGGATCGCCGCCAGCGGCCGCACGCCGTACGTGCTGGGGGCGATTCAGGAAGCCCGGCGCCTGGGGGCAGTCACGGCGGGCGTCAGTTGTACGCCCGATTCGGAGTTGGCACGCGCCGTGCATATTGCGATCACGGCGTTGACCGGCCCGGAGATCGTGGCCGGCTCCACGCGCATGAAAGCGGGCACAGCGACTAAGCTGGTGCTGAACATGCTCAGCACTGCGGCGTTTATCCGGCTCGGATATGTGTATGGCAACTTGATGGTGAACGTGCAACCGAAGAATAGCAAGCTGGCCGATCGTGCGCGGCGCATCGTAGCCCAAGCCGCGGGCGTAACTTACGATGCAGCCGCGGAGCTGCTGGCGCTCGCCAACAACAGCGTCCGCACAGCCATAGTCATGGCCAAGAAGAACGTAGATCGCGAAACCGCCGAAAGCTTGCTAGCCGCCGCCGGAGGGCGCATCTCGGAGGCACTCCATGGATAAATTCGTAATCAAAGGCGGCCCTCGTTTGCAGGGCGAGATCCCCATTAACGGATCGAAGAACTCGGCGCTGCCGGCTCTGGCGGCGGCCTTGCTGACCGATGAACCAGTCACACTGCGGCGCATCCCCCGCGTGCGCGATATCCGCACCATGCAGCGGCTGCTCGTCGATATCGGCAGCCAGGCCGAAGTCGACGGCGAAACCATCCGCCTGCATACGCCGCGCATCGTTTCATCGGAAGCCCCGTATGAGCTGGTGAAGACCATGCGCGCCTCCAGCCTGGTGCTGGGCCCGTTGGTCGCCCGCACCGGTCGCGCGCGCGTCTCCCTGCCCGGCGGATGCGCTATCGGCGCGCGTCCCATCAACCTGCACTTGCACGGCCTGGAGCAGTTAGGCGCGCGCATCCAACAGTCCCACGGATATATCGAAGCGGAAGCGCCGGAAGGGTTGCGCGGCGCCGCCATCCACTTCGACCGCATCACCGTCACCGGCACCGAAGATCTGATCATGGCCGCCGTGCTGGCGCGCGGCGAGACCATGCTGCGCAATGCCGCGCGCGAGCCGGAGGTCGCCGACCTTTGCGCGCTGCTGGTGAAGATGGGCGCGCAAATCGAGGGCGCCGGCACTTCCACCATTCACATACGCGGCGTCGAAAAGCTGCACGGCGCGGATCACACCATCATCAGCGACCGCATCGAGGCGGGCACCTTCCTGATCGCCGGAGCCATTACCGGCGGCGATCTGAAGATCGTGAACTGCGTGCCCGAACACCTGGGCGCGCTGGTGGCCAAGCTGCTGCAGGCCGGCGCGGAAGTCACCCAGACCGATGCGTCCTCCGTGCAGGTTTGCGCGCCGAAGCGGCTGCGATCCGTGGATGTGACCACCGAAGAATATCCAGGATTTGCAACCGATCTGCAAGCGCAGTACATGGCCCTGATGACGCAGGCGCAGGGTATCGCCATCGTGGTCGAGACCATCTTCGAGAACCGCTTCATGCATGCGCAGGAATTGGCCCGCATGGGCGCGAATATCCGGCTGGAAGGCCGCCAGGCAATCGTGGCGGGGCCATCGGAGCTGAGCGGCGCGGGCGTGATCGCTTCGGATTTGCGCGCCAGCGCGTCGCTGGTTTTGGCGGCGCTGGCGGCGCGCGGCGAGACGGTCATCGACCGCGTCTACCACATCGACCGCGGCTATGAGAAAATCGAGGCGAAACTGGCGCGGGCGGGCGCGCAAATCAGGAGGGTAGAGTAAGCATGGTTCACAGTGAGGCGTTCCTGGCAATCGTCAACGATGCGAAATCGCGCGTGCAGCAGATCGATATCGAAGGTTACAAGAAACTGCGCGCCGCGGGCGAACCGCACGTGCTGGTGGATGTGCGGGAGGATAACGAATGGGCCGCCGGGCACGCCGCCGGCGCGGTGCACCTGGGGAAGGGAATTATCGAGCGCGATATCGAGGCCAAGGTGCCGGATAAAGGTACCCGCCTGGTGCTCTACTGCGGCGGCGGCTACCGCTCCGCGCTGGCCGCGGACAACCTGCAAAAGATGGGCTATACCGACGCCATTTCGCTCGATGGCGGATGGAAAGCTTGGCAGCAAGCCGGCTTGCCGGTCGCGTAGCGCACTAGCTCCTGGACGCGCGGCGCACCGTGCGCGCCGTGAAGATCGCCAGTTCGCGGAACATCTCCTCGGCGCCGGCCTCGCGTTGCGCCTGCGGCAACGACAGATGCGCTTGCACGCGGCGGCGCATCTCCGCGAGGTCGATGGGATCGGCGGCGTCACGCAGTTGCTCGAACAAGAGTCGATGCGCGCCTTTGCGCTCCATCACTTCCAGGCCGTCCAGAATCTGGCGATGGCAGGTGCCTTCCCAGATGGTCAGCACCATGGCTTCGCGGAACCAGCGCTCCACCGGAAACTCCGCCAGCACGCCCAGCGCGCCGTGTACTTCCATGGCCCAGCGCGCGATCTGCGGCGCGATATCCGAGGTCCAGTATTTGGCCAGGTGGGCGACCAGGCGGAACAGGTGATAGCGGTCCGAATAAGGTGGTTTTTCACGCCACACTTCGTTCAGCCGTACGACGCTTTCCCAGCCTAAGGCGAAGCTGTCCTGCAGGGTTTCGATGCGTTCGTCGAACTGTTTGCGCATCAGCGGATGATCGAAGATCGGCTTGCCGAAGGCGATGCGCTGCTGCGCGAAATGGGCCGATTCGGCCAGGGCGCGTTGCGCGATAGCCACGCTGCCGAGCGCGTTGGTGGCGCGCGAGAGGTTCAGCACTTCCAGAATCAGATGCACGCCGTGATCTGCCGATCCCAGCAGCCAGGCTTCGCTGGCGCGCAATTCGATTTCGCCCGTAGGCACGGAGCGGGTGGCGACCTTGTCCTTCAGGCGGCGGATGGTGTAGTTCAACTCGCCGTTTTCGCGACGCTTCGGCAGCAGGAACAGGGCCAAGCCGCGGACGTTCGGCGGCGCGCCTTCGGGCCGCGCGGCCACCACGGCCAATTCCGCGCCAGCATTGCTGGCGAAGTATTTGTCGCCGGTGAGCAGCCAGCGGTCTCCAGCAAGACGCGCGACGGTCTCCACGTTCGCGCCCAGATCGGAGCCGCCTTTGATCTCGGTCATCCAGGTGGCGCCCTGCCAGACGGTGTCGTCCCTGCGCAGGAGCGCGGGCAGGAAGCGCGCCTTCAACTCTTCGCTGCCGTGCCGGTCGAGCGCCACGGCGGTGGCCAGCGATACGACATAGGGACAGGTCAAGCCCGGATCGTAGAAGCAGGTGATGTAGTCGAGCAGCGCGCTGGCGGAAAGCGACTGGTCCTCAAAGGCGCGCCACACCGCGCCGGCTTTGTATCCCTGGCGCAGGCTACGCCAGTATTCGGGCGCGAACAGGATTTCGTCCACGCGCCGTCCGCCGCGGTCGAACATGCGCAGCCAGGGCGTGCCGGTGCGATCTGTGGCGTCCGAAATGTGACGGCCTTCGGCTTCCCACCAGGATTCATATTCACGCAGCGCGCGCTCGTGGGGCAACGCCCCGAGCATGTGTCGCAGGAAGCCGACCGGAGAGCGGAGGACTGCGAGTTCCATGATTAGACTCACTATGGCACAGGCGGGGGCGACGCTGCGATCAGAGTTGCTATGCTGCTGTGTTGATCGATAACATCAAGCTCCTGTTGCGCGTGTTCGGGCAGCCCGCGGCGGCGATCAGCGCGATCCTGGATCAGGGCAGCCTGCTCTTCGCCAGCCTGGCGGTGCTGGCCGTTACCTTGCTTTATAAATCCGGATTGGCGGTCAGTTTCTACATGCCGCTGCTGGTGCTGGCGGTGGCCTATGTTCCGGGTGTGTTGCTGCTCAGCGGGCTGCTGGCTCGCTTGGGAGGCGGACTGGGCAGCGTCTTCCAGCGCGACTATTCGCCGCTGCTGACCTGCACCGCGATGGCGTGGTCCGCTGCGAACCTGCCGGTGGCGCTGGCGGGGTGGACGCTTCCGTTGCCGGTGTTCCTGATTCTCATCGGCGCGGCGCAACTCTATTTTCTGGTCCTTATGTTTTTCGTGGTGCGCACGGTTTTCGGGACCGAAAACGGGATCGCGGCGGCGGTGGTTTGTCTGTCGTGGATTCCGGTGGTGGCAGCTTCTTTCTTGTGGGGACCTTTGCATTTTCTGTTGGGATGGCTGGCGTCGCCTTTCTTCCTGTTCTTCGCGTATTACTATCTGGGCAGCGAGATCGGCAACCTGGGCGCGGGCCTGCGCAGCGGCCAGAACTTCCGCCGAATGCTGAACGCGGCGGCGTTGAACCCGCACGATGGCGAAGCGCAATATCAGCTCGGACTGATCTACCAGCAGCGGCGCCAGTACACGGAAGCGATTCAGCGGTTCCGGAACGCGGTGGCTATCGATCCAGGCGAGACCGACGCGCATTTCCAGTTGGGGCGTATCGCGCGCGAGCAGGGCCGCCTCAAGGATGCCCTGGAGCACTTTCAGGCGGTGATGGACCAGAACGACAAGCACAGCCAGAACGAGATCCTGCGCGAGCTGGGCGCGGTGTATCTGGCGGCGCGGCAGTACGACCATGCGCACCGGTTTCTGACGGAATACCTTGAGCGGCGGCCATACGATCCGGAGGGACTATACTATCTGGGACAGGCGCTGGAAGGACTGGGCAGGGCAGGGGAGGCGCGCGACGCGTATGCGCGGGCGGCGGACGCGGTGAGGACCGCGCCGCGCTTCCGCAGGCGCTTCATCGCCAAGTGGAGCCGGCTGGCGCAGAGGCAGATTCGGAAGCTGTAAGCAGCCTTTCTCGCCAAGACGCAAAGGAACCGCCAAGGCCGCCAAGAAAGCAAACACAAAATTCTTTATCCCACTCGCAGGGCGTGCGACGGATCGATGCGAGCGGCCCGCCGCGCTGGAATGTAACTGGCGGCCAGCGCCACCACGACCCACAGTAAAGCTATCCCTATGTAAGTCGCGGGATCGGCCGGGCTGATGTGGAATAGCAGCCCGCGCATAATCCGGGTCAGCACCAGCGCGCCGCCGATGCCGAGGGCGCTGCCTATCAGGGCGAGGGTCAGGCCTTGTCCCAACATGAGCCGCATGATATCGCGGTTCTGCGCACCCAATGCCCGCCGGATGCCCAGCTCATGGGTGCGCTGCACGCCGGAAAACGCGATCGCCCCGTAGATGCCGACCGTAGCCAGCAGCAGCGCGACCGCCGCGAACAAGCCCAGCAGCAGCATGGTCAGGCGGCGGCTGCCCATGGAGGCCTCGACGATCTGATCCATGGTCGCGATATTCGAAATGGGCTGATCGCGATCCACCGCCAGCACCTGGCTGCGGATGGCCGGGGCCAGCCGCAAGGGATCCGATCCGGTGCGGGCAACCAGATAAGCCGTCCGCGAACTGTGCATCCGCGGAGTCACATAGAACTCCGGCGTGACGTCCGCGGCCAGCCCTCCTTCGCGCACATTGCCCGCGATGCCGACGATCCGCAGCCAACCGGATCTGTCCATGCCTTCGCGCATGACTTGACCGACTAAGTTGTCTCCACCTGGCACGAACAAGCGAGCGAAGCTTTCGTTGACGATCGCGACGGCCGGCGCGTCAAGGCGGCTATCGCGCTCGTCGAACTCGCGGCCCTGCCGCATGGGAATCCCGAGTAAGTGGAAGTATCCGGGGGTGACGCTCTGGATTTGACACATGGGCCACTTGGTCACATCGCCTTCGGGCTGTACGCCAACCTGTACATTGGTCCGCAGCGCCACCGATTGCGGGAGCGCCAGCGCCAGGGCCGCGCCACGCACGCCGGGAAGCGTATTGGTGCGCCGCAAGACTTCGTCGAAGAAGGCCAGGATTTTCGAGTTCGTATCATAGCGCGCGGGCGAGAGCGCGATGCGCGCGGTGAACAGATTCGCCGGTTGCAATCCGGGATTGACGTTGCGGAGGTTGGCCACGCTCTCGATCAGGAGCGCCGCGCCGATCAGCAGCACGATGGAAAGAGCGATCTGGCCGATTACCAGCAGGCTGCGGCTGTTGGAGATGGCGCGACCGGTCCGGCCGGCCGTTGCCCCGCTTTCGCGCAGCAGGTTGGCGATGTTGGAACCCGGCGCTTGCAGCGCGGGGAGCAGCCCGGACAGGATTCCGGTCAGGCACGATATCGCCACGCTGAAGGCCAGCACGGCGCCATCCAACCGGATCTCGCCCGCGCGCGGGACGGTAAACGCGGGCAGGCGGGTGATAGCGGCCAGCGCCCACTTCGCCAACACCATCCCCAGCAAGCCGCCCGCAGCGGCCAGCACCAGGCTTTCGGCCAGCGATTGCGCGATCAGGCGGGTGCGTGCGGCTCCGATGGCTGCGCGTACGGCGAATTCACGCGCGCGCCAGGCGCTCCTGGTCAACAACAGGCTGGCCACGTTCGCGCAGGCGATCAACAGGACGAAGCCCACTGCGCCGAAGAGCATCCAGAGGATGGGGCGCACATCCGCCACGAGCGTTTCCTTCAGTGGGATCAGGCGGAGCGTCGCACCGGGGCGGCCATCCAGGCTCTCGGGGTTGGCCGTGACGTATTGCCGGTTCAGTACGTCGGCTTCGGCGCGCGCCTGTTCCAGTGCGGTCCCGGGGCGCAGGCGCGCGACGCCTTTCAGCGTGGAGACGAACGGCCAGAAGTGCGACGGCAAAACGGACGTTTCCGACGGCCTGGTGACCCAGACGTCGAGCTCCGGAATCGGAAACTCGAAGCCAGCGGGCAGGACGCCGACGATGGTATATGGCACGGCGTTGAGGATGGCCGTCTTTCCCGCCAGCTTGGGATCCGCGGCGAAGCGGCGCTTCCACAAGCGGGAGCTGATCATGGCGACGGGCGGACCGCCGGGCGTGTCCTCTTCGGGAATGAAGGCGCGTCCCAGGGCCGGGCGCACGCCCAGGACATCCAGGAAATTGGCCGAGACGCGCGCGCCTTTGAGCATCTCCGGATCGCCGGCGCCGGAGAGCGCCATATCTTCAGTGAAGCGCGAGAAAACGCCGAAGCCCGCGAAGGACCGAACAGTCTTGCGCATCTCTTCATAGCGGCGCGGAGTGAATGCGCCGCCTGGCGTGTTGAACCGCGGATTGTCGACGGACACCTGCACGAGCCGGTCCGGGTCGGTGTAGGGGAGGGGCTTCAGCAGCACGGCGCGGATCACGGAGAACATGGCCGCATTGCCTCCGATGCCGAGCGCCAGGACGATGGCGGCCGTGGCGGCGAAGGCCGGATTCTTGCGCGCGGTGCGCAGGGCGTAGCGGATGTCCAGCCAGACGTTGTCGATGAATCTTGCGCTGTTCATAGCGTGGACTTCCTCATCTCTGTGGCGCGCGAACTCCGCATGCCGTGGATTTGCGTTTGATCGCATGGCTTCCAGATAGTCTACTGCTTTTTCGGTGGACAGAGTTTGGCACGGCGATTCCGCCGGTCCCGCAGGGTCGACGAGTGAAGAGATTTTCGGAAGAGAGCGGTGGCCATAGATATCATTTTTGGACGAACGAAGCCAATAAGGCGCTTCCTTACTTGCAGTTGCAAAAATGGCGAAACCAATTCGGGCGCCGTGGTTCGCGCTATATTGGTAGCGTCGTGACCACCGAAGAACGCTTCGAACGTATCGAACGTGTCACCGCTGGCCTCGCTGCGGAACGCCGCAAATACCGCGAGGAATTCCGCAGCTTGTGGCGCGACACGCAACGACACATCGACGAAGTCGCCGTGAACTTGAGCAAGCTGACCGTCCAGGTCGCGGAGATGGACGGCCGCCTTAGCGCGCGGATAGAAGCCTGGGGCGAAGAGTCCCGCGCAGCGGACCGGCGGCTGAGCGAACGCATCGAGTCGCTGGTATCGGCCATGGGCGAGTTCGTAGCCAGCCAAACCCGCAAGCAGTCCTAAGACTTCCACGCCGCGTGGCCAAGCCCGCATTGGTCCGAGATGGGTGAGCGCTTCGGCCGAATCAATACGGGCGGATTGGCCGGGCGGGTGTCACCTGATGCGAAGCGCCGATTTTTGATTCTGTGTAACATTCCGTAACATTGCGTTGCATTGTGTTAAGCCAGGCTGGCCGGGAATTTTTGGATGAAGGGGCACTTCACATGCGTGCTGGCAGCCCCGGCAGGGACGCCGACCGCTTCCTCCCTTTACTTCAGGGTAGCATTGAAGTGGGTAGCGGCCGGGTACCGACGGCCGACGAACGGGTTGCAGGTTAATGAAAATGGGGAAGATTGGAATATTCTGCTGACGTGTGATCAGGCAACCTGGCAAGCAAGCCAGTTCGAAATTCTCAAGTTCTCCCATTTGTCGCTGCACGGACTGCGAAGGTGTCGGCCGATACTATCATCCACTTGATTTTTTACCCCACTTCTGGCGTAATGGCAAAATAACGCGAACGTGAGGGACGAACCCATCCCGGTTTCCTCTATCCAACTGTTCACTAATGCGTGTTTTGCCAGCTCGGAGATAAAATATGAAAGCAGTTGTTGTCCACCAATATGGCGGTCCGGAAGTACTGAAGTTTGAGGATTATCCCGATCCAGTGGCCGGTCCGGGCGAGGTGCTGGTGCGGGTCGCCGCCGCGAGCGTGAATCCGATCGACTACAAGCGGCGTGCTGGATTAACGAAGGATTTTTATCCCATCAAGTTCCCGGGTCTTATAGGGGTCGATATGGCGGGGACTGTGGTCAAGATTGGGCCGGGAGTGGAAGGCTTTTCCGTCGGCGACCAGGTGTTCGCTATGGCGGACGATACTTACGCCGAACTTTGTGTCGTGAAGGCAGCGGTCTTGGCGAAGGTCCCCAAGGGGCTCGATTTGATCCAGGCGGCGGCGCTGCCGCTGGTGACGACGACCGGCAACCAGCTCCTTTCCGCTACGGGAATCAAAGCGGGCCAGACGGTTCTGGTCGTAGGTGCTGTAGGAAATGTCGGGCGTTCGGCGGTATTCACTGCGAAGGAACGCGGGGCAACTGTGATCGCGGGGGTTTTGAAGAGGCAGATGGATGAGGCGAAGACTGTAGGCGCGGATCAGGCGGCCGTAACCGATGACGACACCGCGATTGCGAATCTTCCTCCGCTCGATGCGGTTGCGGATACGGTTGGCGGAAGAACCGCCGAGAAGCTGATCGCCAAGGTCAAGCCGGGAGGAGTGTATGCTTCGGTTGTCGGGGCACCGCAGAACGCCGCGAAGTACCCATCTGTAAAGGTGGCGCCAGTATTCTCGAAATTCGACAGGAAAACGCTCCAGTTCATGGCGGAAGCGGTGCGAGATGGCAAGCTAGTAATCCCGATTGGCCAGAAACTGCCACTCAGTGAAGCGGCCGAGGCTCATGCAGCGGCAGAAAAGGGTGGCATCGGGAAAATCTTGCTGGTGGCTTAAACTCGTTGCTGGACCATGCGAGGTCTAAAGGGAAAATCGAAAATGAAGAAAGATCAGCGCGGATTTAATCTCGCTTCGAAACCAAGCGGCGACGGGTGTGTGGAATGCCTGGCGTCGCCGAAAGGTTGGTGGTTTCATCTCCGCCGGTGTGCGGAGTGTGGGCACATCGGATGCTGTGATAGTTCTCCCAGTCAGCATGCATCGAAGCATTGCGGCGGCAACAGGGCATCCGATCATAACCAGCTTTGAGCCGGGTGAGCACTGGTTCTTCGATTACGAGAAGCGGGGAATGATCAAAGGTTTGGAATTGCTTCCGCCGCACGCGCATCCCGAAAGTCAGCCCGCACCTGGACCGGCAGGAAGGGTGCCAGCCAACTGGGAATCGCTCCTAAAAACCAGCAGCCCGCTGTAGTGTACAGATGAAACGCTCCCTTTAGACCGCGCGGAAGCTCGCTGACCGATATTCGGACTATGAAGTCGTATATCGATGACGCCGCCGCGCGGCGACGACTTCAGACGGTGGTTTTGGCGGCGTTCTCGGGCATCGCCGGGTTTCTGGCGCTGGCCGGGCTTTACGGAAAGCTATCGTACACGGTCACGCAACGCCGCGCGGAGATCGGCGTTCGGATGGCACTGGGAGCTTCCCGCGGCGCAGCGGTTTGGATGGTTGTCCGTTATGGCGTGACGCTCGCGGCATGCGGACTTGGAATGGGCCTTGCCCTGGCATCCGGGCTTACGCAGGTTATGGCAAGCTTGCTCTATGGTGTGCGCGCCGCCGATCCCATCACCTTCATTGCCGTGCCCGTGTTCATTCTGCTTGTGGCGGTCATCGCGTGCCTGGTCCCTGCCTGGCGGGCGGCGCGAACCGACCCCGTCAGTGCATTGCGGCATCAATAGAAGATGCCGAGTTGCTCGCACTCTCAGTCGGACAAATCTGAAATTAGCCTGAGTGGGCGACCGGGGGGTCGCCCGCGGACCAGGGGGTCCGCCCCACCAGCGGATGGCACTGGATTGGCAGCGCTGGACCATCGGTACTCGCTGGCTTCCCGCGCCAAGCCTGCCCGCACAGGATTCTCCTCAATGTAGCTACGGATCTTGTCGAATTCCCGCGCATGGCGCACCAGGTGGTCGTAGCTCTCTTCCTGCCAAAAGGGGCTTCCCTTCAATGCCAATATGTTGTTGGCTCGCTTGGCGGTGATGCCTTTCAACGATTTCGTCAGTATGGGCAACGGTACCGCCGGAGCGGCCAGAAGATGAACGTGGTTTGGCATGACCACGTAGGCATGTAAGACGTAGTGCCTGAGTATGCCGGCGTTGTGGTGGATGGCTTCTACGAGCATGTCTGCGAGGGCCGGTTGGCGGAGGTAGAACGGACCGGTGCGGGCTTCGTCCAGCAGTCGATCCATCGCGACGAAGGCTTGGCCGGAGGTGAGGGAGTTGGTTGGGAAGGCTCGATTTGGCGGCAGACTATCGTGGAGACGCCAGGTGAGGAAGACGGCGTGGCCGGGCTCATAGATATGCGGAAGTCGTCTGCGGTAGGACGGCATAAGAAAGCAGTTGCGGAAAGGCTTTGGAATTCTCACCGAAGTTGAGCCGACCAGGGGGTCGGCTGCGGACCAGGGGGTCCGCCCCACTTAGCACTTCATCTGTTAGCAGCAGCAGTTCAGCTTGGGTGGCAGCAGTTCAGCTTGGGTGGCAGCAGTTCAGCTTGGGTGGCAGCAGTTCAGCTTGGGTGGCAGCAGTTCAGCTTGGGTGGCAGCAGTTCAGCTTTGGTAGCAGCAGTTCAGCTACAGTAATAGGCGGCGACTTCATGGGGATGCCAGAGCTGCTCGCACGCCAATCCGCGCCGCGGATCCGCTGGTACATAGGCGGGCTGCTGTTCTTCGCCACCACCATCAACTACGTCGATCGGCAGGTGCTCGGGCTGCTCAAGCCGGTGCTTGAAAAGGAGCTGGGCTGGCGCGAAGCGGACTACGCCTGGATCGTTTTCGCGTTCCAACTGGCCTATGCGCTGACGATGCCCTTCGCCGGCCGGCTGATCGACTGGGCGGGCACGCGCCTGGGCTATGCGGTGGCCGTGGCGCTGTGGAGCGTGGCGGCTATGGGGCATGCGCTGGCGCGCAGCGTGGTGGGCTTCGGAGTGGCGCGCTTCGCCCTCGGGCTGAGCGAGTCCGCGAACTTTCCGGCAGCTATCCGCACGGTGGCGGATTGGTTCCCGCAGCGGGAGCGCGCGATGGCCACCGGCATCTTCAACAGCGGCGCGAATATCGGCGCGATTCTAGCTCCGCTGGCAGTCCCGTATCTGGCGCTGCATTACGGATGGCGCTCGGCGTTCATCGCGACCGGCGCGGTGGGTTTGGTTTGGGTGCTGCTCTGGTGGTGGTCGCTGCGCGGACCGGGTATGCAGGCGGACCGGCCAACGCCCGAAGAAGAACTCGCGCGTCCGGCGCTGGGCAGCCTGCTCACCAGCCGTCCGGCTTGGGCGTTCATCCTGGGCAAGTTCCTCACGGATCCGGCGTGGTCGTTCTATTTGTTTTGGCTGCCGGGATTCTTGAATCGCGTGTATGGGTTGGATCTGGCGCATTTGGGACTGCCGATCATCGTGGTATATCAGGCGTCGGCGGTGGGATCGATCGGCGGCGGTTGGATTCCGTCCGTGCTGTTGAAGCGCGGCTGGGCGCCCGATCGCGCGCGCGCGGCGGCCATGCTGGTTTGCGCCGCGGCGGTGACACCAGTGATGTTCGTCGGCGCGGCGCGCGCCAATATGTGGGTGGCGGTGGCGCTGGTCGGCTTGGCCACGGCCGCGCATCAAGGGTGGTCGGCGAATTTATTTACGCTGGCTTCGGATTTATTTCCGCGCGGCGCGGTGGGATCGGTGGTGGGCCTGGGGGGATTTGGCGGGGCGGTGGGGGGCATGCTGGTGGCGCCGTTGGTGGGGTATTGGCTGGATTGGTCGCATGGCGCCTATGGGCCTTTGTTTGTGATTGCGGGATCGATTTATTTGGTGGCGTTTGGGGTGATTCGGTGGCTGGTGCCCACAAGGGAGGCGCGCGGGTGAAGCGGCAGGGCCGATTAACAATCGGCCCGCAGGATGCCATCCTGCCCCACAAGGCCCAGGTAGTCTTTGGCGTTGCGGTAGCAGATATTTTGGATCATCGGCCCGACTAGCTCGTCGCTGTCCGGAATCAGGCCACTTTCCATGTCCGCTCCGATCAAGTTACACAGCACGCGGCGGAAGTACTCATGCCGCGGATAAGACATAAAAGAGCGCGAGTCCGTGATCATGCCGATGAAGCGCGAGAGCAGGCCGGTATTCGAGAGCGCATTCAGTTGCCATTCCATGCCTTCCTTCTGATCCAGAAACCACCAGCCGCTGCCAAATTGTATCTTGCCGGCAGTCTTACCATCCTGAAAATTGCCAATCATAGTGGCGAAGGCATAATCGTCGATGGGATTGACGTTATAGACGATGGTCTTCGGCAATGCGTCTTCCATCTCCAGGCGGTCGAGGTATGCGCCCAGCGCGGCCACTTGGGGCCAATCGCCGATCGAATCGAAGCCCGAGTCCGGTCCGACCTCCTGGAGCCGGCGCGTGTTGGCGCTGCGATATGCGCCCAGATGCAGTTGTTTGGTCCAGCCTTTTTCCGCGTCCAGACGGCCGAAGAACAGCATCATATACGACGCGAACTGGGTATGCTCCACCGGGCCGGCCGCCTGCCCGTTGCGCGCCCTCTCGAAGATGGTGGCAGCCGCCGGCTCGGAGCAGAAATCGGCGTAGCAGCGGTTCAACCCGTGGTCGGAGAGGCGCGCGCCCAGGGAGTGAAAGTCGTCGTGCCGGCGCCGGAGGGCATCGGTGAAGTCGCGCAGGCAGCCGATATTCACGTTGCTGGCGGCCGCCAGCCGCTCCACCCAAGGGTTGAAGACATCGGGCAGATGGACGTTCAAGGCCTTGTCGGGACGAAACGCGGGAAAGACCTGGGTGGGCAGGCTTGAAGCTTGAATCGCCCGATGGCAGGATAGATCGTCGGCCGGATCGTCGGTGGTACACAGGTGGGTCACATGAAACCGGTTCAAGATGCCGTGCGCGCGCAATTCCGGCGTGGCTAGCGGCGCGTTCGCCCGGTCCCAGATGCGCGGGGCGCTGTGCTCGTCGAGCAGCTCGTCGATGCCGAAGTAGCGCTGCAGCTCAAGGTGCGTCCAGTGATACAGCGGATTACGCAGCGTGTGCGGCACGGTGCCGGCCCACGCCAGGAATTTCTCGTACGGGGTGGCATCGCCGGTGCAATAGCGTTCGGCGACGGCATTGGCCCGCATGGCGCGCCACTTGTAGTGATCGCCCTCCAGCCAGATTTCGGACAGGTCCCGGAACTGCCGGTTTTCGGCGATGTCTTTTGGCGAGAGATGGCAATGATAGTCGAGAATCGGCTCACTCTCGGCGAAGTTGCGATAGAGACGTTTCGCAGTGCGATTGTGGAGCAGGAAATCTTCGGTGATGAAGGGCATTCCAGCCACAAGGATAATGCATGGCGCGACAAAGCGGCGTCCCGATGAGCCGGCACGCTGGGAGCGTTCAGCAGGCCGCCGCTTGACAATGGCCTCCAACTACTCTATAGTGCAAAGTACTCTCTATTGCGGCTAAGTCGAGGCTGCGGAGGTTCCGACGATGATAGTGACCCTCGCCGATCCCGTCCAGGTGGCGCCCGATGTCTAGAACGCGGCTAGCCCGGCGGATATTCAGAAGCTTCGCTTTATTGGCGGCCTTGGGTGTTCTCGGAGTGGTGGTGTTGTTCGGGTCGCTCTGGCTTGAGCACAGGATCGAGACCACACTCCCGATACCCACGGGGTCATTCGCGGTCGGCCGTGCGACCTATGTTTGGGCCGACGACGCGACGCCGGACATGCTAGCGCCGGTTCCGGGAACCAAGCGCGAACTGCTTGCCTGGGTCTGGTATCCGGCGGCGGCTGGCCAATCACCTGCAACCATGGACGACTACCTGCCCGCTCCCTGGCGAGCGGCCATCGAACGCGACCGCGGCACGCTGATCGACAAATTCCTGACGCGAGATCTGTCGCGTGTCCACGCGCATAGTATTCGCAACGCCGATGTGTCGCCGCGGCAGCGGTCTTACCCTGTGGCGATCATGCGCGGGGGGGCTTCCGCCGGAGTGACGAATTACTCGACGCTCGCCGAGGATCTGGCGAGCCACGGTTACGTTGTGGTGGGCTTCGACGCTCCCTATCGCACCAGTGTCGTGGTTTTTCCCGACGGTCGGGTGATGCGCAGGACGCCCGAGAATAACCCGGAGCGCTGTTTGGAGTTGCGGAACCCGGAGCAGGCGGGCTGTGTGAGCAAACTGCTGTCGGCGTGGACCGCCGATATCGCGTTCGCGCTCGACCGCTTGGCGCGATTGAACGGCTCGGACGCGTCCGGCAGGCTCACGGGACGGCTCGACCTGACGCGCGTGGGAGTATTTGGCCACTCCTTTGGCGGGGCGACAGCCGCGCAATTTTGCCACGAAGATTCCAGGTGCAAGGCCGGCATAGATCTGGACGGCGCTCCATTCGGCAGCGTCGTTCGAGAGGGCCTGCATCAGCCGTTCATGTTCGTCCTGAGCGATCAAATTCATTCGTCCGACCCGGAGACCCGTCAGGTGCTGGCTAATATCCAATCGATTTACGATCGTCTGCCTCCGGATGGACGGCTGCGCATCCTGATCCGTGGCGCGAACCATTTCCTCTTCAGTGACGATGGCGGCCTGCTGAAGAGCCATATCGTGCTGGGGACACTCCGTATGGCGGGTATTACCGGTATCTACGGGCGCCGCCAGCTTGCCGTTACGGCGTACTGCGTGCATAGGTTTTTCGATGCGTACCTCAAGGGCGCAAGCATCTCGCGGCTCACGATTTCGTCGCCGCTTTACCCGGAGATCCAAGTTCTCGAGTGACTCCGCGGGACGGCCATGAAAATGCGCGCGAATCCGGCGGCGCGGACCAAGGAAGACCCTCCGCGCAGGACCTGGCACGCAAGTACGGCCACACCTACCTGACCGCGAGTCTTACAGCCAGCCGTTGCGGGGAATTTGCCTGTGGGGCAAGGATGGTATCCTGCGCGCCGATTGGGAATCTGCGCAAAGTGGGCCGATTAACACTCGGCCCGCAGGTTGCCAACCTGCCCCACAACCAAAATTGTGTCATCATCCTTGAGATGAAGCTGATTATCGGCGTACTGATTTTGGCGGCATCGGCGCTGGCCAATGACCTCGACACACTCGTAAAGATCGATACCGGCTGGGTTTCCGGCAGCGGAACCGGGGTGCGCGTTTATAAAGGCATTCCCTACGCGGCCGCTCCCACAGGCCAGCTCCGCTGGAAGCCGCCGCAGCCGGCCAAGCCATGGAAAGGGATTCTGGTGGCCAAGAGTTTTCCCGCCAACTGTCCACAGGCGCTGCCGCTGCCCGGTCCGCAAAGCGAAGACTGCCTCGGACTCAACGTCTGGACGCCTGCCCATGCCGCAACCGCCAAGCTGCCCGTGATGGTGTGGATTTATGGCGGCGGCTTTCAGATCGGCGCCAGTTCGCAGAGCGCCTACGACGGCCAGGCGCTGGCGGCGCAAGGCGTAGTTTTGGTGAGCATCAATTACCGGCTGGGAATCTTCGGATTCCTGGCGCACCCCGAGCTCGACCGGGAATCGCCGCAGGGCGCCTCCGGCAATTATGGCCTGCTCGACATGGTGGCCGCGCTCCAATGGGTGAAGCGCAACATCGGCGCGTTTGGCGGCGATCCGGGCAATGTGACCATCTTCGGAGAATCGGCGGGCGGCACGGCAGTGTGCCTGTTGATGGTCGTGCCGCAGGCCGATGGGCTGTTTCAAAAGGCGATTTCAGAGAGTGCGGCATGGATGTTCGGCCCCATCAGCCATATCACGGAGTCCTGGTATGGACGCGTGCCGATGACGAAATTCGGCGAGAAGCTGGGCGCGGATCTGGCGGCATTGCGCGCCAAGAGCACGGCCGAGCTTCTGAAAACCCTTCCACCGCCCATGACCCGCAGCGATGCTTCCGCGCGTGCCACGGAGCGGGGCGAAGCCTACATGCCGGTGGTGGATGGATGGGCGATCCCGGACGATCCGGCGCGGCTGTTCGCGTCAGGCAAGTTCCATCACGTGGCATTGATCGCCGGCACCAATGCGGATGAAGGCACGCTGCTGGGCGGTCCTCCGGTGCGGACCGTGGAGCAGTATCGCAAGTGGGCAACAGAGAATGTCGGATCGCTGGCGGACCGGCTGCTGAGCCTGTATCCGGCCTCGAGCGATGCCGAAGCGCATGCCGCCGCGGCGCAGGCTTCGGGCGATCTGCTCTTCCTGTATGGCACGCGTTCGGTGCTGCGGGCCGCGGCCAAGTTGAATCCGAACACGTTCCAGTATCAGTTCACGCGGGTGAATGGCATCGGGCGCCAGATTCATTGGGGCGCCTTTCATGCTTCCGAGATTCCTTACATTTGGGAGACTCTGCCCGATTCGGTTTACGGAACGCAGGCGTCGTTCCTGGGGGATTTTTCGGTCAACCCGGACACTTACAACGAGCAAGACAGAAAGCTCTCGCAAGCCATGAGCGCGGCGTGGGTGGCGTTTGCCAAAAGCGGCGATCCGAACGGCCCGGGACTGGCGCATTGGCCCGCTTTCGCCGGCAAGGAAAGTTACATGGAGTTTGGGGACCGGATCGCGGCCAAGCAATCGCTGCGGAAGCAGCAGATCGATTTCATGAGCGAGTATAGCGAGGGGCTGCGCGGTCGCTTCGCGGTTTCAGCGTCCGGTGGCGGCCGGCGGTAGCGCGGGCGGGTCCGGGGGGACCCGCGCAGACCAGGGGGTCTGCCCCACAGGTTCCCCAGTATTCTAGTGCGTGGAAGGCTTGGTATCCGAGCCGGCGGGGGCAGGGGGCTTGGCGAACTTGGCATCGTCGATCGGCACGTTCTGGCGCGCCTCCTGGATCTGTATCGTGAAGCGCCCGTTGACCCGTGCCAGCGTCCAGCGGAACGGAACCTTGACGCCATCCACCTCGCGATAATCGGCGTAGTCGATCTGCGTGGGCATGCGGCCAATGGGCGTGTCCGTATAGCGCACCTGGCGCAGCAGCAAGCCGGAGGACTGGTCGAAGTAGAGCCGCACCGGCGGCTGGCCCTGGCGCATGCAGATCAATGCATAAACCGGTTGGTCGCCGATCTTTTCGGGATGCCCGACGCGGAATCCGCTGAAGATCTCCTTGATGTGCGTGGCGAAGTAGAAATCGGCGTCGAGTCTGGCGGCCGCGGCTTCCTGCCCCGACATGTCCCGCGCCGGACGCCCGGTATTCCCGAGCCATCCGCCCTGCCCGTCGAAGGCCGTGATACTGTCGCCCGATGCCGAATGCGTCACGGACATACGCTTATCCGGAGCTTTGGCGAAGACTTCGATGGGTATTTCGCGGCCCATCACGGCGATGTTGCCTTTCGATATGCGGCTGGAGATTTTGTGGAGCGCTTCGGCGCCGCCCACCGCCGCGACGTACTTCTCCAGGATCCGATCGGCGGTAGGCGCGGCGGCAGCGGATGCGGTTGGGGCGGCTTCGGCGTGCTCAGGCTGGGCGTCGCTGGTGAGGACCGGCGGCGTACCCACCGGGTCGTGGCTGCCGCGATGGCAGGAGTAGCACGTCACTTCCTTGTGGCCGCCGAAGCTGTCCTTATTGATTCCGAGCGTCATGGCGATCATCTTGCGCGCGGTGGCTTTAGCCGGCTTGTCGTCAGCCTCGAACTTGCCCTGCACGTGGCAGAAGTCGCATTCCACGCCGAGCGACGCCGCGATGAATTGCATGGCGGGGAGCACCTGATCGGCCGGCGTGCCCTGCAGGGCCTGAATGTTCTTGAAAGCCTGCTCGGCGGTCTTTCCGGCCGGAGCGGGTTGGGCGTAGGCCGGCGCCGAAAGGGCCAAGGCGCACGCGGCAACGACTGCAAAAGGTAAGGCTGGCGATGGGGAGTGCATTTCTTGAGACTACCACTTGCGGGGCCGGGTGGAGCTTGGGATTGCGGCATACATAAATCGGGGAAAATCCCGACGAAGGTGTTTTAAGTCTTGACAGCATGTGCGAGAATACCTAGCGGGCATGGGTGAGGCCCGGAACTCCGTATTGTCTGTAACAGTCCGCAGCTTCGGCGCACTATGCACATGGAGGGATTATGAGATTTGCCGGTTTCGCGCTCGCGTTGGCGGGCATTTTCGCAGGTGCTGCGCTGGGGCAGACGCCCACGGTCGGCGGCCTGTTGAACAACTACAGCTTTACCCTGCCGGGACTGCCGAATTACGGCATTGCGGAAGGTTCGATTTTCGATATTTACGGTACGAATATGGCATCCGCAGCGACCTCGCTGCAAAACCCGCCCCTGCAAAGCACGCTGAATGGCGTGACCATCGACGTGACGGTGAACGGGACTATCACGCATCCGTTGTTTTATTTTCTCAGTGCCGACCAGATCGACGCGGTTCTTCCGTCGTCTACGCCGGTGGGCACGGGCACTATCACGGTTACCACGAGCGCAGGCACCAGCGCGCCCTTTCCCATCACGGTGGTGGCAGCCGACTTTGGCCTTTTGACGCAGAACAACGGCTCCGGGCCGGTGGCTGGTTTCAACGCCAATAACAACGGCGCCTTCCTGAGTTTTACGGCGGCCGCCAATCCGGGCGAAATCCTGGAGCTATGGGGAACGGGGCTGGGCCCGGTACCGGGCGATGCCACGTTGGTGCAGGTGACCAATCCGGTCCAGGTTTATATCGGCGGCGTTGCTGCCACTGTGCAATATGCGGGACGGTCGTCGTACGAAGGGCTGGACCAACTGAACGTCTATGTTCCCGATGGGGTCTTAGGCTGCTTTAACTCGGTGGAAGTAGTCACCGGCAGTTACGCGAGCAACTTCGGGACGGTGCCGGTGGCCGCCAAAGGCAGCCGCACCTGCGCCGACAGCAATAGTCTGCTTACGAGCACTCTTCTGAATCAAATCACCGAACCGGGGGGCAGTCTCAGCATCGGCGTAATTTCGGTGAGCCAGTTAACCATGCCTGGGATAACGGTCGATGGGGTGACTGTGGGCGGCAGCACGATCGACACCGGGTCCGCGAGCTTCGAGAAGATCACGTCCGCCCAATTCAACCAGGGAGGTTTCGCCGCTGCCTTGGGAGGGTTCAGCTCCAACGGCAGTTGCTTCGTGGATTCCTTCACCACCAGCGACGTCAGTACCACAAGCCTGCCGCTGTCATTCCAGTTTACCTCCCTGAACGCCGGACCGGACATCAATATCAGCGGTCCGGGCGGCGCCATTGCCATGCCCCTTCAGACGCTGAAGGGCGTCTTCAGCTACACCACTCCGATCGGCAACACATCGTTCATTCCCGCTGCCGGCGGCGATTTCACGTTCAGCGGCACTGGCGGCCCGGACGTGGGCGCCTTCACCACGCCGCAAGTCGATATCGCGGCTCCGGTGACATGGACGAACGTGTCCGACCTTGCGACCGTGACACGGTCGAAGGGGCTGACGGTGAATTGGACCGGCGGCGCCACCGGCTCCTACGTCGGCATCACGGGATTCTCGCTGGCAGCCGTCAACGGCAGCACCACCGACTATATAGTGGGCTTCTTCAGTTGCCGGGCGCTAGCTTCGGCGCAGACATATACGGTGCCCGCCGGTGTGTTGCAGACGCTACCTGTGAGCTCGACGCTTTCAGAGAGCGGAGTCAATATTTCCTTGGGCTTCCTGTTGTTGTCCAACGAAACCGCGCCCACTACTTTTACCGCTACCGGCCTGGACTTGGGGCTGGTGGAGGCCGGCGTCGAAAGCTTTCTTTATGCCGCCTTCCAGTAGTCGCGTAGCGCTTCCGGCGGGATAGGTGCAGGCCTGTCCCGCCGGCTAGCGCCGGCAGAGGCAGCAGCGAGCATTTTCTCATCCAAGAATGAGCCTGGGGAATCGGTATCGGATATGCGGGTCTCCTTTCTTTGAATGTCGATTCGTGTGCCACCGTCTCAGGGCCGACCAACGGGAGGCTGCACAGCGCCTCGGGCTGGGATGGTTTTGGTTTTCCTTTTCATAGGAAGGTTTTTGTGTTTTGATGCCGGCGCTCGCTGCGGTGCCGCAGGGCCGACCAACGGGAGGGTGGCGTCGGTGGTAAGCGGAGGTTGCCGCGGTGATTAGCCTCATGCTGTCCGCCGTTCCGGGAAGCTCGCAAACAACTTCCGTTTGGCCGCTTGCATGGCGGTGGCCGCCTGCATATCTGTTTGCCGCCGCGACCAGCCGTCTACCTCTTGGGTCGTCAAGTCCCCCTTCAAGTACCCCGCCACGCCCGGCAACTGGCGCAGGATTTCCCAGGGCGTGGCATACCAGCCATACCGTTTCTTCTCCTTTCCTTTGGCGTTGATCATCCGCTCTGGCACGCCGCACGGCCGGTGAAAATTCAAGTAAGGGTTGAAGTACTGCAGGTAGAAAGACTGCACCGCAGCGGCGTGCGCTGAGGCGATATGTCCATAGCCCATGTGCTTGCGGATGACCGCTCCATTCTTGCACTCCACCAAGGCGTTGTCATTGCAGTGCCGCGGCCGCGATTTAGTCTGCTCGATCAAAAGCTTGCTGAGCAACTCGGCCACGATGTGGTTGATGAACTCACTGCCATTGTCGGAATGAAACCCCAGGATGCGGAAGGGAAACTGCCGCAGCATGGCCTCCAGCACGGGTTTGAGAGCCGCTTCGCTGATCTGCGACGTGGCGCTCACCACCTCCCATTGCGTCACCTCGTCCACCGCGTTGATGTGATAGATTCCCTTCACCCCGTCCCGATCTCCTTGGTGTACTGTGTCCACCCGCAAGTATCCCGGCCGGCCCTCGGGTCGGGGCGCCCGCCGCTCGCCAATGGCCACCCGCACGGCGCGTGTGCCTTGATAGACCACCCGCCGTTTCCGGTACCCAGGGGTCTGGCGCAGACGGTATATCTGGGCCACCGAGATCCCCGCCAATCGGTAGAAGCGCTGGTCGTTGAAGTCATAAAGCTGGCGCTGTAAGATTTTCTGCGTGGCCGGTCCGCTGAGTGTCTCGTGAGCTTCATCCACACTGGCCAGCAAAACGATGTCCTCCGGCGTGTACACGGTAGGGAAGCGACGCCGCTGGCTGCGCTGGGCGCGCACCTCTCCGCTCTGCCCGTACTGGGTGATCAGACGCGTGATCTGCGCCCGGCTCAACCCGGTCATCTTCTCCATATACCGCCGCACCAAACCGCGCGCCGTGCGCCCCAACTCCACCCAGTTCTGCTCCCCCAGGCACCCGCTCACCCAAGCGTAAACCTCCTCCTTTTTCTCGCCTTCGAAATGCACGGCTTCGCTGGCTTTCAAAAAAGCCCGGATCTCGTCCAGGCTCAATCCCGGTTTGTTGTTCACTTTGATGGTCAATACTCAGCATCACCGATCTGCGCTTCAGGCTCATCTTGTATGCGAAACAGCCCCCTCCTCCAGGCTCATCTTGTATGAGATAAGACTTATACTTGTATCAGATCGAGGCAATGACATAGCGTGCCCATCCTTCGGCCCGGCGGCCCGATTTCGAAATCCCATCGTCGATTCGACAGAGTCGTAGCAGCGGTTTTTGCCGCTGCGGGCATCGCGCTGGGTCTTTGGAATGCGCATCAATGTGCCTCGTTAACCTCCGGATACGTGGCCGTTTACAACTATGTGTTCGCAGTTGTTGCGGCCGGCGGCGCATGCATCGCAGGCTTGTTGCTGCTCATCTACTGGCGAACGCGCTGGGCCGGCATCGGAATCATCGCGCTCGGAGTTTTGAGTTGCGCCACATTCTATGGCGCCATGGCTGTCCTGCTGAAATACGACCGCGCTGCTTGGCTCCATGAACCGCTGGTTCGGATCGGACCCGATCAGAAAGCTTCGGCGGTTGTGTACTTTCAAAAGGGGGTTTCGAGTGGAGACATTGAAGCCTTTGCCTACTCCGTATTGAAAAATGATGCCAAACCGCTTCTCCATGGTCGGGATTATCCCAATTTTGTCAGCTCATACCTTCGCCTGGCGCCGAGTCAGGCAAACGGTTTTGACGCGTGTGCATTGACCTTCTTCGCTGGGGCGAGACCGGAGGAAGTGAATGCGTACCTAGGGAAGATCGGAGCCGACAAGCGGGTTGCCAGGATCTTTCTGAATGTTGCCCCGGATGCCATCCGCCTCGATCCTCAGGCGGTTCCGGGTGATCGCTCCGCCATGCCAAAACGGCCTCATACCCGGTGAATGGCTTTTATCGCCAGCGCTGGATCGTAATCGATGATGCTCAAAAGTGCGGCTGCCGGTCCCGTTGGGCGTCGCCTCTCCTGTTCCCAGTTTTGCAGTGTCTTGACGCTTACACCGATCAAATGCGCAAACTCCGACTGCGAGAGGCTGGTCCGTTCGCGAATGACCCGGACGCCGGCAGGGCGGATCATAATCCGCCGCTGCGTTCTTCGGATACGCGTAGAGCAGCAGGATCACCTCCCTGCGTACCGCCCAGTAACCTTACGTATCCACCACCTTGATGGCCGGGCCGAGGTCGGGATTCGCGGCGATCCGGTATCGCGGTGATCTGCTGCCTGAGGTAGAAGTTTCAATCAACTATCCGCCATTAGCGGATAGCGGTCAAGCCGCCTGAAAGGCGGCTGCGGCCAGGATTGGCCGCCCTCCAAGTCAGTAAATAGTAGCTCCCTTCATTCCTTCCCCTGCTTGGACACCAAACATCCCCAGAATCGTAACCGTAAGATCCCGCAACGAAGGCCGCTCCGCGCGCAGCGTGCGATTGCTCAACAAGACGCCCGGCACATCCTCCGCGTTGATGCAATGGTCGCCGATCCAAACGTCCGTATTGTCTTCCAGAATCGCCCGCGGCGCCGCCCCCAGCGCCGTCTCCCACGATCCCCGATACCCGCGCGCATAACCCACGATCATGTCCGGACCCAGCGGAGCGCCCGTCGCGGGAGCCGTCTCCACCACCTGCCGCCCGTTCACCGGATCGCGATACTCCGTCAGCTCGCGCGCCAGTCTCCGCATGGCCGCCTCGGTCTCCGCGCCCGGCCGCAGAATGCCATTCTTCTCCCGCCCGGCAATGTTCAGATACAGGCCGTTCAAACCCAGCGCGTAGGCTTGCGTCTTCGTCCAGTCCACGTCCGCGAAGCCCTCATCGCCGCCCCGCGGAGGACCCCGCAGCGCCAGAAACCCTTTCTCCCACAACCAGGTATTCAGATTCACGCTGCGGTCGAACGAGTTGAACCCGTGGTCCGACATCACGATGATGTCCGCCCGCGGGAACCGCCGCGCCGCCTCGCCGATCGCGGCATCCACCGCGCGATAGATTTCCAGCAGCTCCGGCTCGTGCTTCCCCCACAGCATGTGCGATCCCTGGTCGATCGACGAGAAGTAGAAGAACAGCAGGCCCTCCCGAAAGTGGTCGAGCGAATAGCGCAGCAGCTTCATTTCATCGTCCCGCACCAGCGTGCTTTGCCGCAGAAACTCCGCGAGGTCGAGCACGCCCGCGCGGTAAGCCGACGTGTCTTCCGCGATGCCCTGCGTATAGAACGGACCGGTCGCCTCCGCCACCGTGCGGCTATACGATGCAGGCGCGGAGATGGGCATTTCCGGCGCGCGCGGATCGATGTTCACCGGCGTCACATACAGCGCCAGCCGGGGATGAAACTCCTTCGCGTATACGCGAAACATACCCCGCGCGCCCGCCAGCCAGCCCAGCAGCGGGAAATCCGCGCGCAGCCATTCCGACCATTCCCCCCGTTGCACGATGGCCGCAACGCCGCCGATCGTCAGCCGCGCGGCCTCCCGCTCCGGATCGGCCTCCACGGTCAGATTCTCCGCGGCGAATCGCCGATCCTTGCGCAATGGGTTGGGTGGCCCTTCCACCGGCAGGACGTAACGGCCATTCTCCGCGCGCACCTTGACGATCCGCCCGCCCGGCACGTCCCGCGCGCCTTCCTCCGGATCGTCTGTATAAAAGGTGAAGGTCCCCTCCGTTCCGCGCAAGTCGGGCACACCCATGCCCGCGATGGCCTCGCCCGCCTTCTCCGGCGGAAAGTTGGTGGGCATGTGCATGATGGTTACCGGGATGTGCCTGTTCCACAGCATCCGCCAGAACGGCTCGCCCTTGCGCAAGGTTTCCACGCGCGCCGAAGACAGCGGAAGCACGTAGGCCCCCAGCGGAATCTGGAAGCGCGGCTCCACGGTCCGGCTCATGGAGGAGAACGGCTGCATGGTCCGCGGATCGCGATGCACGAAGTCGAAGATGCCGTGCTGCGCCGGGTCGAGGCCGGTGATGAAGGTGGACCAGGCTACGGGACTCTGCGGCGGCGTGGTCGTGGCCAGCCGCCGGAAGCCGCCTTCGTCGCGCAAGCGGGCCACGTTGGGCAGGCCGCTCCAATGGCGCTCCAGGAAGCCGGGATCCATGCCATCGACGCCCAGCACGATGACCTGCCGGCCATGCGCCTCGGAGCCGTGGCACCCTGCCAGGACGGCCGCCGCCGCGAGTACCAGAACCGCCCCAGTTCTCACGCTTGAAGTTTTCCCATCATCTACAACTCATAACCCATCGTCAATTCAAACGCCAACCGCCCCACAATCGAGGTCTGCCCAGATGCCGTGACGGTTACATGGGAGATCCGGCAAGGAACGTCGTACGGGACGATCAAAGCCCAAATAGTTGGATCGGAGGAAGATAGCGGGGCACGGCGTGACGGGTGTGGGGCGGGGCGGGTTCTGTGCGGCTTGGCGGGGGCAGATTAGTTATCGCGGGGCACAAAAAAATGGCTGGCTCAAGAGACACCGATTGCGGATCGGGTGGGGTCGTTTACCAGGTTGTCAAAGACCAAGGGGGCGGACTTGCTAACGGCTGTCAGGGGCAGCGGGAGAGCAAGATACCGGATGGTTTTCGGCGCCCTCCGACATTACATAGGAGGGTTGCGGAGCCGGCGCCGGCGCGGGTTTGGCGGTCTGCGCCGCTTGCGCGGGCCGCGACTGAGGATGGGATTGCCGCTCTTTTTGGGACTGCTTCATGTCCGCGATGGCGGTACGGAAGGAGCGTTCCAGTTGCGCGCGTTGTTTGGCGACGTATGCCAGCATGACGAACTGCTTTTCGCCGAATGCGATGCGCGCGTAGATCCGCTTCTCGCTCTCGGCGGCGCGCGCGAGCAACCATTGAGACGTGACCATGGTTTCCAGGTAGCACCGTTCGGTCCGGGTTTGAGGCTGCCAGTCGGCTTCCAGTTCGTCCCAGAGCCGGTCGTAGTCCTCGGCCTTTTCGTGGGGCAGGACGGTGCTGCGGGTGCGCAGGCCGAAGGTGATGGCGTTGAAGCGAATGGCGGCCTTGCCCTCGGGCGTTTTCGGACCGCTGGAGTGCTGCGCATTCTGCTGGTTGGCCTGGTGCTGCTTGCCGGAAATTATCATTTGAATTTTCCTTTCGGGTGGGGATGAAGTGCCCACTACCCGATTCAACGATAGACCGCGGGTTGTGCGCTAAGGCTGTACGTCGAGGGCGCTGATTTAGTAAGTGGTTGGGGGACAGTTAGATGCAGGGGAGGGGTTTATTTTCGAAACTTGTAACTTTGGGGGGCGCTTTAGTGTGCCCAGCGATTCAAAGTTGCTCCGGTTAGTTCCCGGAAGGCCTCTCGGCGTGGTCGATCACCAGGTGCAGAACCGGTCCTCTGGTTGGCGCCAGCTTCAGCCCGAGCTGCTGAATTGCGCTGAAGAGTGAAGGTCCCGCGGCGGGTTCAGAGAGGTCCGCCGCGTACTCGAACTTGAAATCGAATGTTCCCTTCAGACCTGTCTGGTCGAGCACGGGACAATACAGTTCACGGGACAGGCGCTCCGCGAAGAGTGCCATGGATGCGTTTTGGCCTTCTATGAAATCAGGGCGTTCCGCGGCGCCGGTCCGGCCGTAGGAGACCACAGGGTAAGCGTCTTTGTCCCTAGCATCCACCAGCTTCGGGCCCTTGTTGCCCAGCTCCAGCGCGAACACGCGACCTTCCTTCGTTTCCGCGTGAACTGCCAAATGGAACCGGTCCACCAGTAGCGCGCACAGCATCGACAGCTCCTCCTCCGGCGGCGGCAGCTTGGGGTTTGCCGGACTTATGGCGCTCGACTTCGAATCGGCCGGCGGCTTGGCCGCGATGCTATACCACTCCTCCGCGGCCCACTTCGGACGCCCAAAATTTGAAACTCCGGGACTCGATGGGCTGCCGCAATCAGCATTCTTAACGTATAGTTCGTGACTGTAAGCCTGCCTCCGGGATACGTAAACATGCCGATAACCTGCTCCTGCTTGCTGGAAGGCTTTACCGAAGCCACTTCGAATGTAGGTGTGAGCATAGCTCCGGCCGGCGATTGAGCGCGACCTGAAGGGGCATGCAGAATGCCGATTGCGATAGGCCCGGCGGCGGCTGTGATCGCAATGGCAGCAAGCGGGATTTTCTTCGCATAAATCAGGTTGTGGGCGATTTGACAAGCCATAATTGCGGCAATCCGCTTGTTAAGATTGGCTCCACTTAGTCGAGCAAGCGTTCGGCACGCGCGAGAACGCGGCCGCCTTCGCCATCGTCAAGCCATGACCAAGTACCCTGGCCATGTGGTTGGTTGCAGGGTCGTCGCACTGAAGTAAAAGTCAGCCGTCACGGTAACCTTAAAGAGGAGCAGTGGCGTGAGCATCGAACTTTCGCGTGAAACCAAAGCCCGCCTCACCGGCGAAGCCCAGAGGCAGGCGTCGATGCACCGTTGGACCGGCTCGTGAGCGTTCGCGGGACGGCAATCCCCGGCGACTCAAACGCCGCGTCGCCAGCCTTGCATCTTGGAACCATGGGCGCTCTCCACTGGCGGGAAATCTACAGTCCTCACGCACTTTGCTAGAAGGGGCCCGTGACCCTTCGATTACGCTATACGTTACATCGCAGATATTGTGCGAGATCCCCAGCGTACTTCACCTTCAACACCACTGACTCCGTAACCCCCGCGTCTCTTGCGTCGGGCAGAATCGCCGAAGAGCGGGTCCTGGAGGACCCGCGCAGGCCTGGAGGCCCGCCCCACCCGCTACAATGGCACTATGAATTATTACCAGGAGAACCAGGCTGCCTTTCTGGAAGGGCTGAAGACGTTCCTGCGGATTCCCAGCATCAGTACGCTTTCCGAGCACAAGCCGGATATCCGGCGCGCCGCCGAGTTCGTCCTGAACGAATTGCGCGACGCGGGGCTCGCCGGCGAGCTGATCGAAGGCGAGGGCAATCCGCTGGTGTTCGCGGAGTGGACCGGCGCGCCGGGCAAGCCCACGCTGCTGCTGTACGGCCACTACGATGTGCAACCGCCCGATCCGCTGGACGAATGGAAATCGCCGCCGTTTGAGCCGGATGTGCGCGGCGAGGATATTTTCGCGCGCGGTTCCTCCGACGACAAGGGCCAGACTTACATATTGATCAAAGCCGTGGAAGGCTTGCTGAAGACCCGCGGCAAGCTGCCGGTGAACGTGAAATTCCTGATCGAGGGCGAGGAGGAAACCGGCGGAGAGCACATCGAAAGCTACGTGGGACAGAAGCCCGCCCGCCTGGCATGCGACGCGGCCGTCATCTGCGATACGGAGATGTTCGCGCCGGAGCTGCCCACCATCTGCGTGGGACTGCGCGGCATGGTGTACGCGGAGCTGCACGTGGAAGGCGCCAACCACGACCTGCACTCGGGCGTGTATGGCGGAGCCGCTCCCAACCCTTTGCAGGCGGTCGCCGAAATCATCAGTACGTTGAAGGACAGCGACGGCCACATTCATATTCCGGGCTTCTACGACCGGGTGGTCCCGCCCAGCGACAAGGAGCGCGAGGCTTGGGCCCGGCTGCCTTTCGACGAGCGCGAGTACACGGAGAAGGAGATGGGCGCGCGCGAGTTGGTGGGCGAGCCGGGGATTCCGCTGTTCGAGCGGCTCTGGGCGCGGCCCACGTTCGAAGTCCACGGCATCCGCGGGGGCTTCACCGGCGAAGGCGCCAAGACCGTGATTCCGGCGCGCGCGGTAGCCAAGATCAGCACCCGGCTGGTGGCGGATCAGAATCCCAAGGAGGCCGCGGAGCAATTGAAACAGGCGATCGCCAAGGCCTGCCCGCGCGGCGTGACCGCGGAGCTGAAGGTGCTGCACTCGGCGCCGCCATCGCTGGTGAACCCCGATAATCGCTTTATACACGCCGCGGCGGATGCCATGTCCGAGGTCTTCGGCAAGCCCACCGTCTATATTCGCTCCGGCGGTTCGATTCCGATTGTGGCGGCCTTCGAGCAGAGCCTCGGCATTCCCAGCGTGATGATGGGCTTCGGACTGCCGGACGACAACCTGCACGCCCCCAACGAAAAGCTACATTTGCCGAATTTCTACCGGGGGATTGAAGCGGTGGCGCGCTACCTGGATTTGCTGGGCGATTAGTGGACAGGCCCAGGGACAGGCCGGGAGGCCTGTCCTACCAGATGCTATAATCCTAAAGAACTGGAGGGTGCAAACGTGAAGTTTTTTCTGGATACCGCCAACCTGGACGAGTTGAAAAAAGGCGCCAATTGGGGCATCGTCGATGGCGTGACAACCAATCCGACGCTGATCGCCAAGGAAGGCCGGTCGTTGGAGGACCAGATCCGGCTGATTTGCGACATCGTGGATGGCGATGTCAGCGCCGAAGTGGTGTCCACCGAAGCCGGCCAGATGGTCCGGGAAGGCCGCGAGTTGGCCCGCTTGCACCGCAACGTGGTCGTAAAATGCCCGCTGACGCGGGACGGCATCAAGGCAACCTCGATCCTGAGCAAGGATGGCATCCGCGTGAATGTCACGCTGTGCTTCTCGGCCGCGCAGGCGATCCTGGCGGCCAAGGCCGGCGCTTATATCGTGAGCCCCTTCGTGGGCCGGCTGGACGATATCGGCTGGACCGGCATGGATCTGATCAAGAGCATCACCAATATTTATAAGATCCACGGTTTCAAGACGCAGGTATTGGCGGCCTCGATACGTTCTCCAACGCACGTGGTGGATGCCGCCGCGGCAGGCGCGCATATCGCCACCATGCCCCTGAAGGTGCTGGATATGCTCTTCAATCATCCGCTCACCGACAAGGGTCTCGAGCAGTTCCTCAAGGACTGGGCCAAGGTGTTCCAGGAAGCCCCGGTCGCGGGTTAACCGACGGAGTGTTCACAGCGGCTAATGGCATTACGGCGGCGCTGCTGGGCGTCCTGCTGGTCCTGCTGGCAACCATCGGCGCGCGCGCCTGGCTGAGTTCCCGGATCTCCCCCGACGATCGGGAACGCCGCCGCCGGTTGATGTTGCTTTCCGCGGGCAAGAGGGGCGACGCCAACCTGCTGGAAATCCAGGACGGCCTGCTGGTCTATTCTTACTCGGTGCGCGGCGTGGAGTACACCGCATCGCAGGACGTTTCCAAGTTACTGCTGTTTGTGCCGGACGACATAGCTTCGATCGGGCCTATCTGTGTAAAGTACGATCCGCGAAACCCGGCCAATTCCATCGTGCTGGCGGAAGAATGGAGCGGGCTGCGGCCGTGAAGCCTTAGCCAGCGAAAGCGCCTGCCCTGCCAGACATCCGTTGCGCCAGCTCTGTCACCCATCCGGTGACAAGCCCGTCACCCGAGAAAGCCCACTGGTCCTCCGCGCCCGCCGAACGCCCTGATATCGCAGTCACTTAAGTTCAGCCTTCCTGTGGCACGACCGGTGCTTTAGAAAAGCCGTGGATACGCGAGTGAAGCTCGGACAGAATTCAAATCGCGCCATCAGGAGTGAACAAAAGATGTTGCATTCGGTTAATTACGATCTTATTGGCTGCCAAAAGCAGCCTGCCCCCGACCATGCCGTTTGGGGCGACGTGCGCCGGCCCCCGGCAGCCTCGATTCTTCGCCAAGGCGTGCGTCTTGTAGTGCTGGCCATCTTTGTGGCGTGCGGGCTGGCGATGGCCGGCTCCAAGGTATCCAGCGACCTGCAGAAACTCCTTGTCAGCACCGGAAACATCGAAGTCATCGTGCAATACACCCATATACCTACCAGTGCCGATCTCCAGTTGTTTTCCGCGAACCAGGTCGTACGGCGCTACAAGCACATCAAGGCTGTCCACCTCTTTCTTTCGCCGGCCCAGATCCGGGCGCTGGAGTCCAATCCAGCGGTAGTTTATATCTCGCCCGATCGGGCCTTGTTCGGCAGCCTGGATGTCACCACGCAGACGGTGGGCGCTCCCGCCGCGTGGCAATCCGGGTTGACCGGCGCCGGTGTCGGCGTGGCTGTAATCGACAGCGGCATCTACGCGCATCCGGACCTGATGTCCGCGAATGGAACAAGCTCCCGTATTGTCTACAGCCAAAGCTTCGTTACCGGGCTGACGGGCACCGATCTTTTCGGCCATGGCACGCACGTCGCCGGCATCATCGCGTCCAATGGGGCCGCTTCGACCGGTCCGGGCTTCACGCGTACTTTTACCGGCCTGGCGCCCAACGCCAACCTCATCAACCTGCAAGTGTTGGACCAGAACGGGTCGGGGTCGGTTAGCAACGTCATTGCGGCCATCGATCAGGCCATCAGCCTGCAGAGCACATACAACATCCGTGTCTTGAATCTATCGCTCGGCCAATCGGTCTACGAAAGCTATACGCTCGATCCCCTCTGCCAGGCCGCGGAAGCTGCCTGGAGCTCCGGCATCGTGGTGGTGGCGGCGGCGGGCAATGCCGGGCGGAACGCCGCGGGCCAACTGCCCCTCTATGGGACCATCGCCTCCCCGGGAAACGATCCTTATGTAATCACCGTGGGCGCAACCAACACGCACGGCTCGACCAACGTATCGGGCGACACGGTTGCCAGTTATAGCTCGGATGGCCCGACCGCTATCGACCATATCGTCAAACCGGACCTGGTGGCTCCTGGCGATAATGTGGTTTCGTTGATGGCTCCGAACAATACGCTCGAGAATGAATACTCGTCCACCCTGGTGGCCAACTCCTATTACCAATCGGGCAGCCCCGCGGGCACATCCGCCAGCTACTTCAGCTTGAGCGGAACCAGCATGGCCACGCCGGTGGTGAGCGGCGCGGCCGCGCTGCTCATCCAGCAAAACCCGTCGCTGACACCGGATCAGGTGAAAGCGCGGCTGATGAAGACCGCCACCAAGATCTTCCCGCTGTACACCACCGCGCAGGACAGAGTCCACCATTTCACTTACAACAACATCGCGGACATATTTACCGTCGGCGCCGGCCAGGTGGACGTCGCGGCCGCGATTGCCAGCACCGATTTAATCACTGTGCCGGCCATTTCGCCCGTGGCCATCATGAATACGAACGGCTACGTGACGATAGTGTTCGCGGAGAATATTGTCTGGGGCAGTAATATCGTATGGGGCACCAACATCGTGTGGGGAACCAATATCGTGTGGGGCACCAACATCGTCTGGGGCACTACGGTGCTTACGGGACAGACTCAGAACGGCGCCCCGATTCTGTGGGCCGGGACCGGAGCCGCTTGGGTGAGCCCGGCGAATATCGTTTGGGGCACTGCAATACAGCCTCAGTCTGGGATCGCGGCATTCGCCGCGGATGACGGCGACCAATAGACGCGCCAGCCTTACTTCGCACAGACCGAGGTGATTATGCCTAGTAATGCGAAAATCTACATCTCTCTGGTAAGCGCGGCGGGACTAGCGGCGATGGCGTACGCCTTCCTGGGTTCTCCGTGGTCTCACGATGTGGCCCGGTTTTGCACTTACCTCCTGTTGTCGCTGCTGGCCGCGACTCTCAAGCTGCGGCTGCCGGGGATCACGGGGACGATGTCCATCGGCTTCGTACTGGTGCTGTTGGGCATCTCTGAACTTACCCTTCCGGAAACCATGCTGATAGCTTGCGCCGGCGTAGTGGCGCAATGTCTCTGGCGGGCCACCCACCGGCCGGCGCTGGTGCAGTTGCTCTTCAACGTGTCGGCTGTGGCACTCAGCCTGATAGTGGCGTACGAGTGTTCCCAGTTCGTGCGCACGCAGTTCCATGCGGAGTCCATCTCTGTCGTATTGGCTGTAGCCACGTGCCTGTATTTCGTGGCCAACTCGCTGTTGGTTTCGGGCGTGATTTCGTTGACGGGACGCGAACCCATGCGCGCCATCTGGCAACAATGCTACTTGTTCGCTTTCCCGTATTATCTACTGGGGGGCGCGGTGGCCGGCCTGATGGCCGCCTCCGGCCGCGAGTTGGGATGGAAGCCGCCCCTGTTGATGCTGCCGCTGATGGGCCTGACGTTTCTGTTCTACCGCTTCTACTTGGCACGTCTGGCGACGATGCCGGCCGCGGCCGTGCCAGCCGCATCCCTGCACACCGTGAAGACCCGCAGCGCCTGAGCGGGATCGGTGAGGGATTGCACGGCCGCACGATCCGGGCTTACGATCTCCACCGATGTAGGCCGTGTTGCCGCTCGCCCGGGTGGCAGCCGGCCGTGCCGACACAATCCTGTCGCGTACTACTGGAAATCCCGACCGATCCCATGTCTGAGTTCGCTTCTGAACTTAGGATCAAGGCCGGCGACGGCGGCCGGTCCAGCGCCCCCTGCCGGGTGGCGGAGACGCGCTAATCGAGCGCCTCTCCGGCGGCGCCGCGGGTCGGCCGGGGACCCACCGGCCCCAGAACGCTCCTGGTGCGGCTGCCGCGAACCGTTGGGGCATCGGTCTTCCGTGCCGTCCGTGCTCGGTTACCGTTCCGAAGAAAACGTAGGTTTTTGCGGCCGGCCCGGCCGGTAGTGGGCTAGTTTGGGATTCGCAGGTGGTCCTCTACGATCTGGAGAAGATCCTCCCGGGTCACCGCTTGGAACTGCCCGACGGTTTGGTACGGCGCATCAGAACCGGGCAACGGCGCGGATTCAAGCTCAACTCCATAGTGCCCCACTGGCCGCCCCCAACTCGAGATGTAAACCAATTGCGCGGATTCGTCGGGAGCCGATATTCCGACAGCACAGAGATCGGCATCCCAATGGTCAGTGACTACCAATTTGTTGCCGAGCCGTTGCCGTAACCAACTCAGCAGTTCGGCGATCGTTGCGTCCTTTTCCATGCGCGAAATAGCTGAGCGCAACCGCGGCTGCGCGGTTCTCAGCCCGCTACCGTCTTGTCCATGATACCGCGGAGTTTGAGGCGAGGTATTTCGAGGTAGCCGCCGATCGAAAGGGAACCTTGATCCGTCACGCCCGCATGGACTTGCCGGCGTCGGCAGTGGTAATCGCGCTGGCGGCCGCAAAGACGATCGATACGGCGCGGCCCTGGGGCCGGATCTAGACAATGACGGCCGCATCTGGGGCGCCGGTGAATATCGCCGGATGCCGGAGATAACCGACAGCTTGCAGCGGGCCGCTGGTAGTCGCCCCAGTGGGCGCCTCAAGGCGGCGGTCAACAGTTCGATGCCGGCTTTTCAGTTCCCACCGCCGCGGGCGGAATGCTTCGGTAATGGGTCTCGGCGCAAGTGGGGACGATCCTGCCCCACAACGGACCGCCCGCGGCAGGGCAAGCGCGTCACGGCTGCCTGCCGGCCACCTGAGTCGAGAGCGAAAGACTTTCGATATTCCAGTAAGCATAAGGCCGGATGGACGCCGCCTTGACGTTGTGAAGCGAAGGCGACACGGCGATTAGCGTGTTCTTATTCAGGAGATATAGAAATGGCGCCTGCTCCCAGGCGATCTCTTGTACGCGGTCGAAATCCCGCTTGCGCCGCGCCGGATTGCTTTGCGCCGCTTGGGCCCGCATCAAGCGGTCGATTTCCGCTTCCCAGGGGGTCGCGGGCGTCTTCTGGTTTGGGTTCCATTGATGGTTGCTCGCGGAGCTCAGCCAGATATTCATTTGCAGGTTTGGATCCAGATCCACATTAGCCGTTCCGAGAAGACAAGCTTCGTACGCTAAGGTTTTCGTCAGGCGTTCGATCAAGGAAGCGAAGTCCAGCGTCACAACGTTGAGCTTGACGCCGATGGATCCCAGGTCCTGCTGGATCATGGCGGCCATCTTCTCCCGCGAAACATTGCCCGCATTGGTGACCACCGAGAACTCCACCGGGTTCGCCCGGCGGTCGCGCAGGACGCCGCCTTTCAGTTCAAAGCCGTCCTGCGACAGGTCCCGCAGCGCGGCGGCGCGGTCGAACGGCGCCGGCTTCAGGCTGTTGTTGTACCAATAGCGGTTCGCCGGCGAAATCGGTCCCACCGCCGGGCTGGCGTGTCCATGATAGACGACGCGGCAAAGATCGTCGCGGTTGATCGCCCGCAGAATCGCGCGCCGGAAGGCCGCGGAGCGGAACCACGCCTTCTTGAACTCAGGCAGCGGCGCCTCCGGCGACTGGTTGAACCAGAGCAACTCCGATTCGAGCCCAGGCCCAATGTCACTGACAGCCGATGGCGCATCCGCGGCCAGTCTCTCGAAGTTATCCGGGGCGACACTGTTGATCAGATGCAACTCGCCGCGCGCGAATCGCACCATCTCCATGCTCCTGTTCTGCTGAATCGAGAGGCGAATCGCATCCAGGTAGGGCAGTGCGCGGCCTTGCGGGTCCCGCTTCCAATAATGCGGATTCTTCTTCAGCAGCACTTCGGACCCCGGCTGGTAATCCGCCACATAAAAAGGCCCCAGCGCGGCCGCCTCCTTCTTCGGCGACTTGGATGAGAGGATAGCCACCTGATCGAAGAGCCGCTCCATTCCGGACACCACGGATGGAAATGCGATGGCGACCTTGTCCGGTCCGGCAACCGTAATCCGCGCCCCGCCGCCTGACGAGCGGAATGCGTCCCCTACCGGCGCATGCAGCTTCGGATCCATCACCATGCGCATGGTCTCGGCCACATCTTCGGCCGTAAACGGCGTACCATCCGAGAAACGCAGGCCGGACCGGATTTGAAACGCGATGCGCTTCCCGTTTTCGTCGATCTTCCACGAGGCCGCCAGCTCGGGTTGCACTTCCTGCGTAGACCGGTTTATCCGGATCAGCACGCCGCCCGTAAGATAGCGGACGACTTCCGACGGATCGTCCTCCACTAATAAAGGATTAAACGTTTTAGGTTCGCCCTGAAGACAGAACCGCAGCTCGCCGCCATACTGACCGTACGCCGGCGCCAGGATTACAGCCAGCGCCAACCACATCGACCGCAGTCTCATACGCATCCCTTGGCGGGGCAGGATGGGCCGATTAACAATCGGCCCGCAGGATGCCATCCTGCCCCACCACGCATCCCTTAACTCTTGCCTATGCGGTAGCTGCAATGTCAGCCGCCCTCTGCGGATAGGCCGTCATCCTTTGCTTCCTCCGCAGGTGCTTCGCTGTGTACATACGCTTGTCCGCTTCGGCCAACAGTCCCTCCGCGTCGGTGGCGTCTTCCGGGTAATAAGCCTCGCCAATGCTTATCGAAACGCCGGCTCCAGCCGAAATCCCCGTCTCGATGGCGGTCTGCCGAATTTCGGCGATGCGCCCTTGGATCGACCTGCGGTCGTTGCCCGGCAGCAGCAGCACGAACTCGTCGCCGCCCATGCGCGCCACATAATCGTAGTCGCGGCAACGGCTGCGCAACGCATCCGCCACCAGCCGCAGCACTTTGTTGCCCTCTAAGTGCCCGTGCCGGTCGTTGATCAGCTTGAAGCCATCCAGATCGCATACCACCACGCACAGGGGCTCCCGATTTCGTTTGCAGCGCGCCACTTCGCCGTCCAGCCGCAGAAAAAGGGAACGCGCGTTTGGCAATCCGGAAAGATAATCGGTGGTCGCCGAGTCTTCGACCTGGCGGAAGATTAGTGCGTTTTCGACGGCCAGCGACACCTTGCTGCTGATGGCCAGCAGGATTCGCAGGTGGTCGCGGGAAAACGCGTCACGCTCCGCCCGGTAAAGCGTCATTACCCCGATCGCTCCGCCTAAACCCTCCAGCGGAACGGCCAGCGCCGATCTCAGCGTGCTGAACTTGGCCGGATCCGCAAGGTAACCGGGCTCTACGGATGGATTGCCATTCAAGATAGGTTTCCGGTTCTCGGCCACCCAGCCGGACAAGCCTTCTCCCATGGGTATCTGCAGCGAGGAGAATAGCCGGAAGTCTTCTCCATTGACATACTGCGGGATGAGCTTCCGTTCCAGCCGCACGTAGATAGCGATGGCGTCGTAAGGAACGATGCGCTTCAAGCGCGCCGCCACCACGGAAAGCGTTTCGTCCAGACTGAGTGAGTTGCCCAGATCCTGCACCAACTCAAACAACAACTGCACTTCCTGCCGGGCCGCGGCGATGGAGCACAGAAAGTCGTACTCACTTCCCGGGGCCGTATGCGGCGCGGAGCCTTGATACCCGGTAGCCGGTTCCGCGCCTTTTTCGACCCTAACGTCCGTGGACAGCTTGGCGGCGCCCTCCGGTGTAGCCTGCGCCATCCGCTCCAAGTCGACATAGTGGCGCTTCAAGACGAGCACCACCCGCGGGTCGAAGCTCTTGCCCGCCTGCGCCGCCACCTCGTTCATGGCGTCGTCGAGTTCCAGGGCGCGCCGGTATTGGCGGTCGGAGGCCAGCGCGTCCAGGCAGTCGACCGCCGATAGAATGCGCGCTCCCATGGGTATTTCCTCGCCTCGCAGGCCGTAGGGGTAACCGCTTCCATCCCACTTCTCGTGGTGCGCCCTGACGATCGGCGCCACCGGGTATGGAAACGATACTCGCTCCAGAATCTCCGCGCCCACCACCGGGTGGATCTTCATCTTTTCGAATTCTTCCTGAGTCAGACGGCCCGGCTTGGATATGATGTGCTCCGGCACCGCCAGCTTTCCTATATCGTGCAGCAGCGCCGCGGCCTTGAGGGCCTCCAGCTCCCGCTCGCACAAACCCATTTGCTTGCCCACTTCGACCGCATACACGCGCACCCGCCGCAGATGCCCGTGAGTGGTGTGGTCTTTAGCTTCAATCGCCAGCGCCAGAGCTTCGATGGTACGCATATGCAGCCCCGCGATGGACTCTACGTGCCGTCTCTCGTCTTCCAGACGCGCCAGATAGAGCTGGTACGAACGGTAAATTAAATACACGGCTGGCAGCACCACAATCGAGCCTTGCCAATGCATCTGCCTGGTGAAGAGACTGACGATCCATGCCACCGAGGCGCCCACGATATAGAACGGAAACGACCAGAAATAGCAGTTATGCCAGGTCTCGACGAATCGCTTTCCGTCGGAAAGAGATATGGCCTCCGCGATCGGGATGGTGTTCAGAAGATAGTAGGCCAAGCCGGTGGCGATCAGCGACAATGGTCCGATATGGTCGAGCCGCTGCAGAACCGGCCAATGGTAGAAGGAGTATGCCAATGTTACCGCGATGCCCGTGTTCGCAATGCTGAAGACCACCTGGAACAGCTTGGGCCGCTGCTTTGACCTCCACAGGCATTGCACCACCGTGCCCGCGCAGCCGACGATCAAGGTCTCGGACGCGGTCAAGTCCGCTATACCAAGGAACACAAACAGGAAGCAGACCGACATAGTTCCCCGGATACCCGGCAGGTTTACTTTCAGGCCGGCCGCCAGGACCGAAAGGATGAGGTAGAAGCCAAAACGATAGAGGTCCTCGGAATGACAGTGGTACAAGGTCATTCCGACGACGCTCAGGCCGGCGAAGCTAACCATCGTAACGTATAGCTTCGCCTTGACGTTCATATCGATATCGCGGCCGAAGCGCACACATCCGGGTTGCCGCGGGTTTTATATTCTTTCAGTCTGCGCAGCAGGGTGCGCCGCGAGATTCCCAGCAGTCCCGCCGCCAGGTCCTGCCTTCCCCCCGATTTTTCGAGCGCCTCCCGGATCACCTGCTCCTCGACTCCGCCCAATTGGCGCTTCAACTCGGGCTTCGCCGCGGCTCCCTGCACGGAAGGCTTCAGATTCAGATCCGCCGCGCAAATCTCCCAGCTCTCGGCCAGCACGGCGGCGCGCGTGATCGCATTGCGCAACTCCCGCACATTGCCGGGCCAGGCGTGAGCCTCCAGCGCGTTCAGAGCGTCCTCGCCCAAGTCCAGCCGCGCGTCCACTTCGTGCAAAAAGCGATAGGCCAGAGGCGCGACGTCTTCCACCCGCTCGCGCAGGGGCGGCACCAGGATGCTCACCTGGTTCAACCTGTGAAACAGGTCCGCGCGGAATTTACCCGCCTCGACGGCCTGCTCGAGGTTCTTATTGGTGGCGGCCACAATGCGCGCATCCACCGCGACCTTCCGCGTGCCTCCCAATCTGTAGTACGGCACGCCGTCCAATACGCGCAGCAGTTTCACCTGCATCTTGGCGTCGAGTTCCCCGATTTCGTCCAGGAACAATGTGCCGCCGGCGGCAAGTTCGAACATACCCGCCTTCTGCCCGTCCGCCCCGCTGAACGCGCCCTTCTCGTAACCGAAAAGTTCGCTTTCCACCAGGTGGTCCGGCAGCGCGCCGCAGTTGATATCCACCCACGGCCGCTCGCACCGCAGCGAGAAATCGTGCACGGCGCGCGCCACCACCTCCTTGCCCGCTCCGCTCTCCCCGCCAATCAAAATCGTAGCGTTGGTGCGCGCGATCCTCTCCACCAGGCGGAATACCGCCTTCATCCTCTCGCTGCGCACGACCGCCCCGCCCACCAGGTTGCCTTCATCCTGGGCCTGCGCCGCCTTCAGGTGGTCCTGCGGGTACCGGAAGTCCGGCCTCCCGTCCGGCCGCTCGGGGCACGGCGCCGCGCGGTGCAAATTGAAGCGGCTTACACTTCCGCCTTCTAATGTATGTACCTTCGCGGTCATGGCTATACCAGTAACATACGCTCCATGGGCTCTATATTCAAATCAATTATCGACTATGAAAGTACTTTCTGTACCAACATAACGACTAAATTATGAACGGGATAGTATCCTTTGGAATGAACTCGGAAGGGTTAACCGGAACAGTAAGTAATCGCAAGTTAACTTTCGGTAACTTGTTGCGACCGCCGGCGGCCAGTCATTGTGTAAGTGGGGAGATCCCTTGACTGAAACGCCTATCGACGCCGCGCCGCTGCTATCGGTCCGGATTTCCGCGGACTATCGGGCGAGAGAGAACGTACTGCGCGGCGCCGCATTCGAAATCGAAGCCGGAGAAATCGTGGGCCTGGCCGGCCAGAGCGGGTCGGGCAAAAGCACCATCGCCCTCGCCATCATGCGTCTGCTGCACTTCAAAGGCGGCGCCGTACGGGGCCAAATCCTTTTCCGCGGCTGCGACCTGCTGCGCGCGACCGAACGCGACATGCGCGCCATTCGCGGCCGCGAGATTTCGCTGGTGCTGCAGAATCCGGTGTCTTCCTTGAACCCTGCCCTGCGCATCGGGACGCAATTGTCGGAGGCCTGGGAAGCCCACGGCCACGCGCCACGCGCGCGCCGCGAAACCGCCATACTGGACGCCCTGGACGCAGTCAGGCTCACGGTCGACAAGCCCTTCCTGCGCCGCTATCCGGGCGAGCTCAGCGTCGGCCAGGCGCAGCGGGTCCTGATCGCCATGGCCATTCTTCACCGGCCCGCGCTGCTGATCGCCGACGAGGCCACCAGCGCCCTGGATGCGCTCACCCAATCCGAAATTCTGCGCCTGTTCGCGCGCCTCAACCGCGAGCTCTCGATGGCTATCCTGTATATCTCGCACGATCTGCTGTCGATCGCCTCGCTGTGCGGACGCATGGCCATTCTGCACGAAGGTGAAATCGTGGAATTCGCCTCGGTGGAGCGTATTTTCCAGCGGCCCGCGCATCCTTACACGCGCCGCCTCATCGATGCCATCCCGGTGGCGCCATTGTCGGGGCAGGCGCGGGTCTACGCCTGAGTCATCGGAGATCGGGCGCGATTTCGCGGAGCATCTCCATCGCCACCGTGCGAACTTCGGGTGCGACGCGGCGCAAGTAGTCCGGGCTACCGGCCTCTACAGCGCGAAGGGCCTCATAGAGTGGACGGCAGCGCTGGTCGGCCCCGGCTCGCTCGAGTATCGCCAGCGCTTCGCTGACGTGGCCGGTCTTGACGACCGCTTGGAAGAGCCCGGTTGATTGGGTTTCCCCCGCGGCGAGCTGATCCAGCAGCGGGACCGCCTCAGACCACCTCCCGGCGAGCGTCAGCAATTGAGCCAGAGTGATGTCAGCCGGCGGATCGCCTAACTTCTCGCGATCGAACCACGCTTCCAGGAACTTCACCAGCCACAAGAGCTTCTGCCGGACGCGGCGGCTGGCGCGCATCAGGTACCAGATGTTGAAGAAGCGCTCGGCAATCTGGAACGCGGCCTTCTTCTCGCCGAACCACGGCGCCTTCTCCACCACGCCGGCATCTTCGAGGCGCTTCAGTTGCGCGGAAACCAGGTTCACCGAGAGCGGCCGGAGGATGCCGGTCAGGTCGGCAGCGGTCAGTGGGTCCCAGTGAATCGCCATGGCGTCCACAAGCTGCTGGGCCTGCGCCGGCAGCTCTTCAAAACGGGCCTTATAAAGCGGCGTGTAGAGATCCAGAAGTTGCTCCACGTCGCGCTGCACGTCGCTGTCGCCACCCTCGGCCAGCACCTTGAACAGCAGCACCAGCGTGCGCGGATTGCCGCCCGTGAGGAGGCGCAGGGTGCGTATGCGGCCGGGTTCCTCGCGCAGCAGCTTCCCCACATCGGGCTTTCCGGCCTGCTCGGCCAGCGCGCACAATAGCGCGAACGTCTCGCCATCGTCGAGGCCCTTCAACTCGTGGATTTGGAAGAAATCGTAGAACGCCCGGCCGTGTTCGTAAAATGCCTCCAGCACACGGCTGGACGCCCCGATGAAGTGCAGCCGACGCTCTTCAGAGATGACCCGCCGGAATTCCCATTCCTGTTCCGGATCGAGGCGTTCGATCAGAATATCGAGGTTATCCACCAGCAGCAGAAGCCGGCGTTGTAGCCGATCCGCCTCGTCGATCAGGATCGCCAGAGCCGCAGCGGACCGGCCCGCGCGATCGGCCGGCACGCTCCGCACGCGCACGTCGAGCGCCTCCGCGGCGGCGCGATCGCCCTTGCGGTCCAAAGCATCGCTCAGCGCATCCGCGCAGTTCAGCCAGAAATCGCCCAGGCTGGCCACGTTGTATTGCTCTTCGGGAAAGACCAGCGGCATCCAAGCGGCGGCCAAGGCCGGATCGTCCTCCATGGCATAGGCCAAGCGCCGCAGCAGCGTGGTCTTGCCGAGACCTCGCTGGCCAATCAGCAGATGATGCTGCGGAGCCGTCGACGGCCCCTCGCGGCGCATGTCGTCGAGCAGCCTGTCGAGGAATCCCTGGCGCGCCACGAATCCCCGGATCAGGTCCTCCTTTTTCAGGAGGGCGGGGTTGTAAACCGTCATTGTCAGAGACCTGGCCGGAGACGTGGCGGCTGCTTGCTCAGGCATGTTCGCCATCCGGCGCCACTCTGCGCAGCCAATATTCACGGAGCAGCGGGGAACGGAAACTCCAACGGCGATTCTCCTCCACCAGGTAGCCGTCGTTCTGCAGCACGTCGAGCAGGTAGCGCAGTTTCTCCTCGCGCATGCCGGGCTCGCCGATCGCCGGCGCCAGCACCTGGCTCAAGATAGGTCGCGGCACGCCATCGGGGGCGTGACAGGCCGCGTTTAACACGGCGATCGCGTACCCCGCATCCAGCAGCCCCAATTCTTCAAAAAGGCGCTGTCGCCAGTAGTCGAAATAGTTGCGGTGCTGCGGGCCGAGTAAATCTTCGATAGCGCGATCCACGTCCGCCTGCGAGATTGCGCCGGTTACATTGCGCAGTTCGTGAAAGACAAGCTGCAAGTAATATGGCGCCGGCCAGCCCACCCTATTGACGATATGCCCTCGTACCTCATCGCTCAAAGAGATCCGATACTCCGCGGCGAGCGCCGCCAGCAAGGCATCGGCTGTGGGGCGGTCAAAAGCTCCCAGCGTTTCAATGCGCAAATCGTTGATAGAATCCGCCATGTTGAGACGCGTCGTAATGGTGTCCAGGCCGATGGAACCAGCCGGAACCAGCGCACCTCGCCAAACTCCAGGCGCAGGCGGCGCAGCCAGTACAGGAATTCGCGGACCCTGTCCCGCGCCGCCGGTTCGTCGTGATTCAGCAGCTTCAACAGGAACACCGGCAATTCGTCTATCTGGATCAGCCAGCGGCCTTCCAGCTTGCATAGGGCGCCGGCGAGTTCCTCGCCCAGCCGGCTCCACGCCGCTTCCACGGACTTGAATTCTATGTTGAACCCGGCGCCGCCAGCCTTCTGAACGCGCTGAATGGTCTTCCCAAGCCAACTCTCTTTGATATGGTTCCAGAGCAGATCGCCTGAATTGTTCGCCAGCACGGCGGCGTAGAGCCGCTCGACAAAGCTCAATTCATCGGCGCAGTCCGACACGTCTACGAACACCGGGTTCATGCCTTGGCCGCCAGCGTCTTCGCTCATCTTACGCATCAGCGAGGTTTTGCCAACTCGCCGCGGCGCAAGCAGGAGGATATTGTCGGTTTCCAGATCGCCCCAGAACGTGGTCATCTCATTGGTTCTATTGATCCCTGGGAGACCGCGCCAGTGACGTTTCTCATATGTCGATTATACAACGGTTTTGCTGTACATCAAAAGTGCTGTACAACAATACTGCTGTAATAAAATGACGCAGTGCCGCATTTCCCTCTTGACTGTATCAATAAACTAGTACACTATATATCTAGATGACAAGAACAGAGGCCTTCGACTTCCGCCTGGACCTCCACAGCGGCGTCCCCGTCTACCGCCAGATCATCGATCAGGTTCTCGGCGGCATGGCGTCGGGCAAGCTGACTGTGGGCGACCAGATACCCACCGTCCGCCAAGTCGCCGTGGACCTCGCCATCAACCCCAACACCGTGGTGCGGGCCTATCGCGAGCTCGAAATCCGGGGCGTGCTCGAAACCCAGCAGGGCACCGGAACGTTTATCGCGCATCGCGAAGTGCAGCGGGACGAAGTCGAGCGCCGCCGCCGGCTGGCGCAGCTTGTCTCGGAATTTGTGGCGCGCGCCGGCAGCGCCGGATTCACAGTCGACGAACTCAAGGAGCAACTCAATGATCTATAGAATGCTGAAGTCGGGAAGACAGGAAGGGTTCGAAAAGGGTGAGAAAATGCCCATCAGCAGTATCGGCGCCGCGCTCGGCGTCGTTTGCATCGCGGCCGGAGTCGTAGTTATGGCCGCCACCAACAATCCCGTGCCCGGATTGATAGGCGGCGTCATCGGGATCTACCTCATGTTCGCCATCCGGGTGGCCGATCAATGGGAAAAAGTCGCGGTGCTGCGGCTGGGCCGCTATGTCGGCTTGCGCGGCCCCGGCCTGTTCCACATTATTCCAATCGTGGATTCGCTGAGCCGCTTCGTGGATCAGCGCGTGCGCGTAGCCAGCGTTACGGCCGAGTCGGCGCTCACCCGCGACACCGTGCCGGTCAACGTGGATGCCATCATATTCTGGGTGGTGTGGAATGCCGAAAAGTCCATCCTCGAAGTCGAGGATTTCATCGGCGCCATCACGCTGAGCGCGCAGACGGCGCTGCGGGAATCTATCGGACGCCACCACCTTGCGCAAATGATCACGGAGCGCGAAACTCTCGGTCACGAGCTGCAGCGCATCCTGGACGAGAAGACCAACCCGTGGGGCATCACCGTGCAATCGGTGGAGATTCGCGATGTGAAGATCCCGCACGAACTGGAAGACGCCATGTCGCGCCAGGCGCAGGCCGAGCGCGAGCGGCAGGCGCGCATCATCCTGGGGCAGGCGGAAACCGAGATCGCGGACAACTTCTCGAAGGCCGCCTTGACCTACCAGGACAACCCGGTGGCGCTGCACCTGCGGGCCATGAATATGCTCTACGAAGCCATCAAGGAGAAAGGCTCCATGGTGATCGTGCCCTCGTCGGCGGTGGAGACCATGGGGTTGGGCGGCATGCTGGCCACCGCCGCGATCGGCGGCAACCGTCCTCAAGCGTGATTTGGTTGTGGGGCAGGTTGCGCCGATTGCCAATCGGCGCGCAGGATGCCATCCTGCCCCACACTACTTGAAGCTTCTCTTATACACAAAGTTCAGCCCCACCAGCCCATTCTCCTCCCGCAGCAACACCGCCGACCACTTGCGGCTGAAGGCCCACTCCACCTGGATCACCAGCGGATTCGTGCTGGTCACATCCGTGATGTAAGTGAACGTAATCTCCGGAGTCACTTGCTGCTCGACGGTGAGCCGCGCCTGCGGATTATTTTCCACGCCAGTGAGTCCGGTCAGCGTGGGATCGATCTTCAGCCGCGTGACGCCGAAGAAGCGCTGCAGCGGGCCGGTGACCGGGCTGGCGATCGCCTGGCCCAGCAGCGCCTGCGCGCCCATCTGCTGCATGGATTGCGGCGATGCCGGACCGGACATCAGCGTGGCGTAGTCCGAGGTGGGAGAGATGCCGGTCGCCAGCAGCGCCACGATATCGGAAAGGGGCATGGGCGGGTCCGAGCGCGGCGTCAGGTTCAGCTTGTCGATGGGTCCGGATATGTTCAAGATCACGTCCACGCCGCGCGCCTTGGTATCCAGGTCCATGTTGAGCACCGGATCGATCTTTACCGGATTGTAGAACGCGATCGACCCTTGGTTCACCGTAAAGGGCGTGCCGAAGAAAACCAGTTTGCCGCCGGTGATATTGATGCGGCCCAGCAGCGTCGGATTGGTTCCCGTGCCCCGCAGCCGCAGGCTGGCTTCCGCCTGCAGCCCCTGCGCCAGCGAACTCTGGAAGGTGATGTCGGGAGCGCTGTCGATTTCCACGTCGAAGTGCATGTTGGAAAGCAGACCGGTCTGCGCGGAAGGCGTGCGCACCGGCTCGGCGGACTTTGCCAGGATGGAGCTGAAGTCGGAGCGCGGATTGAAACCCGTGCGCAGCACCGTGATATGTCCCGACAGCGTGCTGCTATCGCTGGCGCCGGTGAGGCTCAGCGATGCGTCCGCCACGGTGCTGAAATCCTCGGGATAGCGCACCCGCAGCCCATGCGCGTCGGCGTGCAGGCGGAACACCAGTTCGTCGCCGCCATAGCCGACGAACCCGGAAAGCGTCACCGTCCCGCCGCCGCTTTCGCCCGACAAGCTTTGTATGGTGGCGCGGCTGCCGTCGAACAGGATCACGCCGGTGGTCTTCGATACCACCACCGGAAGCTCGGCCAGGCTCAGGGTGGCGTCTTTGATTTCCAGGCGGCCGGCGATCTGGGGTTGCGCAACCGGGCCGCGAATGTCTACGCCGGTTTCGATAGTGCCCGAGCCGTAAACGTCCTGGTTGAGATCCCGCAGGCTGGCCAGGTCGAATGTGCCGCTGAGGCGCAGGTTCAGCGCATTTTTCCGTTGCAGGTCGATGGTGCCGGAGAGCGACAAATCGGTGGCGCGGCCCACCAGGCGGGCGCTTTCGACCTTCACCACATTGCGCTCCATGCTCACTACGATGGGCTCCGCGTTGTGCAACGCCAGCGCGTTCTCCTTGCCGGCCGCGCCGGGGCCCGGCCCGGCTTCGAACGAAGGGATGCGCAACTGCGCCTTCCAAAGATCCGGCGTCAGTGCGGGGCCGGCGATGGTCAGCGTGCCCTCGGCCGACCCCGCGATCTGCAGGCCGCCAGGGGGCTGTCCGCCTCTCAGCCAGAGGCGCAAACGCTCCAGGTCGAGCCGTTTGAAGCTCAGTTGCACGCTGCCCGGATAGTCGTCCGTCAGGGTCCACTTGCCGTCGCCTTCGATGACGGAACCCGCCAGTTCGGAATCGAAATGCGCCGCCAGCTCCGAACCTTTGGTGGTAGCGGTGAGAGTTCCGTCGCGCACCCTTTGATCGTTGATCCGCAGGCCCCGTCCGGTAAGCGTGCCATTCAAACTAACCAGGCGGATGCCCGGCTGGCCGGGCTTGGCGGGCGCTATGTCGGCCACCCCGGCGCCATGCAATTCAGCCGTGCCGCCGATGCCGGGATAGTCCCGGCTCACGATCTGAAACTGGGCCAGCGGCATGGCGTTGCTATCCACCTGCAAAGTCAGCCGGCCGCTCCCAAAGTTGCCGGGCTGGTGCCGATAGCGCGCCTGCACTGCGATATTCCTGCCGCCCGCCGTCAGTTTCGCGTTGGCCAACTCCGCGGTGGTACCCGAATAATTCAGCGCGCCGGTGAAGCGGTCGAAAGGCTCGCCCTCGAGCGCGCCTTTGGTGACGGTGACCGTGGCTTCAATGCGCGGTGCGCCGAAGGTTCCCGCGATCTTGGCGTCCGCGCTGACGGCCCCCGTCACCGGAACGTTCCGGATATCCGCGATCGCCATCAGATCCGCGGCCGGGGCATTGCGGATGGAACCCGCGAACGAGACCGGGCTGGCGTCCTCCACCTGCCAGTCGCGCATGCCCAGCGAGCCTGCGCCCTGCGCGTGCAACGCGCCTTGCTGCACGTTGCCGTTGCGCACCGCGAGGCCCGTGCTGGAAAGGTCGATATCGCCGCCGAGCGCCTGGAAAGTACGGCCGGACCAAACCACGTTGGTGGCATTGCCATGCCCCGTGATACGCGGAGTGTCCAGCGAGCCTGTGATCGTGCCATCAAACACCACTTCGCCCGACTGCAACTTGACCGGGAGCGACTGAACATCGAAAGCCGGCAGCACCTCGTCCAGGTTCCGCGAGTCGGCGTGTACCCGCAAGCGGCGTCCCAGCACGCCGGAAAAGTCGAGGCGCGTGGATGGCAGAGTCAACGACGAGTTGCCCAGGTCGAGGGTCTCGCCGGCTGCGTCGTAGGTCCCTTCGATCGTGCCGTGTACGGGCCCGCCGTTTCCGGCGGGCGAAATCGCCATGCGGCCGGCAATTCGCAGCGTGCTGGTGTTGCCAAACGTGACGCTCAACTGCATCGGACCGGATGCGGCCCCATCCCAGGGCACGCCCTGGCCGTTATAGACGCGCATCAGCTTGCGCACGTCGAAGCCGGCCACATCGCCCTCCACGTGGACCCGCTGCAAGTCCGCGATCTGCGTTTTCCCCTCGAAAGAGCCGTCCAGCATATCGATGTGAATGCCGCTGGCGTCCAGCGTCTTCCTCCGCAGCACCACGGTTTCGAGGCGTCCGCCGATCGGGAACGGTTCCAGATCCCCAGCGCAGGTGGGGCAGCCGCGGCGGCCCGCCTTCCTGTCTCCCGTGAGGGAGGCCATCGCCAGACCCCCGATCCGCAAGCCCGAAACGGCGATGCGGCGCGGGTCGATGCTGAAGCGGCCATCGGCATGGAAGTCGCGCAAACTGAAATGCGGGTCCGGGGTGAACAGCACATTCGTCGCGCGCAGCGAGCCGCTGGCCTGATAATCCGACGTGCCGTGAAAACTCACCTTCCCGGCCAGCGTCACCGGACCTTCCAGTGGCATGCGCCAGTCGAGCGTGCGGGCGGCCTCGCCGAGCGCCGCGCGCACCTTATATTGAAACTCGCCCGAGAAATCGGTCAGGCTGTCGATCGCGCCGGAAAATTCGGCCTGCGTCTGCCCCATGGACACGCGCCCGGAATCGATTCGCACCCGATTCTTCTCCACGGCCAGCGCCAGGCTCACATCCAGCGGCGCCGGCCGGTAGACGCCCCAATGAAAGACAGCCGGCGCAATCGACAGTTGTCCGCGATACCGCGGCCCCGCCCTGTCATAATCGAACTGCGCGCGCAGATCGCGGCCCTGCGCGTCGAACGGCGTTTTCCCTTGGCCCGACACTTCGAAGCTGCCATTTTGCAAGCTGAAGCGGTTGATCGCCAGATTCAAAATTGTTTCTATAGTGCCCTTCCCCGCGCGCCGCAGCTTCGGCGCGGGAAGGTTGGTATGTCCATCCGGATAAAGAATCACGTAAACCTGCGGATGCCGCACGTCGAGATACTGCAGATCGACGGAGCGCTTCAGAAACGAGACGACTTTGATGCCCAGCACGATGGCATCCGCGCGGAACAGCGGAGGCGCATCCGCCGGCTCGCTCCCGTGCAGGACGAAGCCGTCCACTTCGGCGCGCATTTGCTTCCAGTCGAACCGGAACGAACCGATCTCCGCGCGCCCGCCGGTGGCCTTCTCCACTTCCGCCACGATGCGTTGCCGGACTTTCTCGCGAAACCAATCGCTGCGCAGGATCAGCACCGCGCTCAGCGCCACGGCTAGCGCCAGCGCCGCCAGGGCGCCCGCCACGATCCAAATTCTGCGCGCGCGGCGGCTCATTGGAAAGCCTCGTCGTGGTATTGAATGTGGTTCCGGCGGCGAGCCTCCTTCAGCCATTGCTCCACTTGTTGGTCGGCCGCCTGGCTGATGAGCGTTCGCTCGATACTGGCGCGATTATCGTCCACTGAAGGCGTCTGGCCGGGATGCGCCTGCATCCATGCCGCGCGCATGTGCTCGTCGAAGTACTTGAGAATCTCCTCGGGGGTGATCTGTATGCCCGGCCGGAAGCGCACATCGATGAAATGCACCAGCATCAGTTGCCAGGTCAGGCGGGCCTTCAGATCTTCTTCGCTCACCCCGTACGCGGCCAGCGCGCGGAGGTACGCGGCCTCATTTCCATAGCGCGTCTTCTCCTCCTGCAGGGCCGCCTCCGTGTCGGCCGCGGTGGGCGGCGGGTAACGGCTTTCTTGCATCTCGTTGCGCACCAGCGTCTGGTCCACCATGCGCTCCGCGGTCCGGCGCTTGTTGGCCGGGCTGAAATCGGGTTTCTCGTTGTTCAACAGGGCGGTAATCCGTATCTCCCGGGCCAGATCGGTTTCGGTGATCACCCGGCTACCCACCGAGACGGCGATGCGGTCGACGATCTCGGCGCGCGCCGCGGCAGCCAGCATGCCAGACAGACAGACCGCGATGAAGAACCGTCGCCGCATCAGAATGTTTGCCCTATCGAAAAGAAGAATTGAAAATGGCTGATGCTCTGCGGGATGCAGTTATAAGGTTGCGTATTGCACGGCAGCGGACCGGCGCTCAGCAGGTCGCTCAAACTTCCCGCGAACCCGATGAAGCGCGGCGGATTGATGCTGTACGCAAAGTCCAACCGGACCGGACCGATCGGCGTGCGATAGCGTATCCCGAAACCTACCGCGTGGTTCATATAATCGAAATCGGACATCCCATGTTGATCCGTGCGGAACGAGATGCTTGACACGCTGCTATAGACGTTGCCCATGTCGTGAAAAAGTACTCCACCTACGTTCGCGAACGGCAACGGAAAGCGGAGCTCGGTCTGGTTCATCAGCAGCGCGGTGCCGCCCAAAGGGAAGCCGGTGGTCATGTCTCGCGGCCCGGCTTGCAGATCGGGGAAGCCGCGCTCCGAGGTGGCGCCGCCGGAGAAGAAGTGCTCGGGCAGCGGGATCGCCGTATTCGGGTCCGTGACATTTTGCAGGGGATGCACGATCCCGAAGCTGGTGGAGCGCGCCAGCACAAACTTCTTGCCGATCGGGTGATAGGTCGCATTGCGTCCCAGGAAGCGTCCAAACGAAATCTCGGAGCCGAACGCGCGCGGCGCCAATGAGACATCCAGGGTGTTATAGATGCCCTTGTGCGTCTCGATGGGATCGTCGCGCCGGTCCTGAATCATGCTCCACGAGGTTTCGCCCACGCGGTCCGGCTGCGAGAACAGCGGAATCAGGTAAGGCGAGATCTTCAGCGTCGATTGGTCCACCGTGACATGCCGGTAAGTGTACCGGTATAGAAACGTGATGGACTTGGAAAGCCGGTCGGAGAGCTGCACCGAGGCTTCTTCGCGCTGCGCGGTGAACGTGCGCACGTCCTTGCTGTTGTCGTACAGGACGGTGAACGACAGCGTCAGTTTTTCATTCCCGTGGATGCGCGGCGCCGTATAGTTGATCAGCGCGCGCTGCTCCAGGGTGGAGACGCGGCCCCGGAAACTCAGGCTCTGGTCCAGACCCCATAAGTCCAGGCGTGAAACGTCCAGCGTCGCGTCCGGCGCAAAACCGGTTTGGCCTTGGGGCGATTCCAGGCAAGTCGAGCAACCGCCGATCCTGGCGAACTCGGCGCCGAAGCCGGTGGCGATCGAATACTTGTGCGCCTCCTCCATGTCGTAGAGCACGTACTTGTCGGCAGTGTCTCCATCCGGATTCTGGATGGCGGTGTCCACGCGCGCGAAAACGCCCAGATCGTAAAGGCGGCGCTGCGTCTCGCGCTCGGCGTCGGGCGACAGCGGATCGCCCGCCTTCAGCAGCATCCTGCTATCCACCAGGCTGCGGCGCGTGCTGGTCAAGCCGCTGATCAGGACTTCGCGCACGAACTCCTGTTGCCCTGGGTGGATGACATAGGTCAAGTCCGTCTGGTGGGCCTCGGACGCGGGCTTGGAACTCCATTCGAACGTGGCGTTCGGGAACCCGCGCGTGGAGTACTGCTGCAGGATGGTATCCCGGTCCACAGCCACGTTGTACTCGCTGAAGGGCTGCCCTTCCACGGAACTGAGCTGGGATAGTAGCTTCGCCTGGTCCGGCTCAGCGGCCCCCTGGATGTCCAGGCTATGAATGAAGTACTGCGGTCCTTCTTGAATATCGATGAATACCGCCAGATTGCCGGGCTTGTCCCGATAGCCATCCACAATCTTATGCGTGACCGCTACGTCGCGGAATCCATTGGATTGGTACAAGCTGGCAATAGACTCCTCGTCGCGCCGCAACAGGGCCCCGCTATAGCGTCCGTGCCGGAATTGCAAAAGCGAGGCGCGCATTAGGAACATGCGCTCCCGGATGGCTCCCGCCCTGAAATACTTGTTGCCCTGAATGTCGATCCACACCAGCTTGTGCCGCTTGCCGGGGTTAATCAGATAGTCGATGGTTGCCCTATCGTTGATCACCCGCTGCGGTTTGAATTCCACTTCGGCGTCGAAATAGCCCTGCGATTGAAAGTAGTCCCGCAGGTTGCGCTCGCCTTCGAGCAGCAGGGAGTCGTCCACGCTGTGCTCTTCGAAAACCGGAATCAGGCTTCGCAGCTTGCCTTGCGAAACCTTGGCCCCCACCGCGTGCACCTCGACTTCGGGCCCGGCATCGATATCCAGCATGGGATGGCTGAGTTTGGTGTCCGCATCGTAATCCATCGTTTTCAAGGAGACGCGCGCTTCAAAACGGCCGCGCCGTTCGTACTTGGAACGCACGCCCTCGACGCCATTGTTCACGCGCGCTTGGGTGACCGTGCGCCACCCCCCGATCAGCCAGCGGCGCCAGTGCGTGGCTTTCACGATATCCGGCAGCGGCATCTTCGGGTCGCCGGTGACGACCGGTGTGGTGAAATGCGCGCGCGCCCCGGAATCCACCACGAAGTGTATGCTCACCTGTTGCGTGTGCGGATCGTAACTTACCTCCGGACGCACCTGGCCCTCGTGCAGGCCGTTGGCCACCAACAGGCGCTCGATGGCGGTCTGCGCCGGAGCTACGTCCGCCTCCGTAAACGGCTGCCCCAGGTTGAGCCGCGTGATGTTCACCAGTTGGCCGGCATTGGGTGGATCGGATATACGGCCTTGCATCGCGACGTTACCCACGAACCAGCTATTCTTGGTGATGATTCGTACCGTCACGCCGCTGGCGGGAACCGGCGCGGGCACGGCATCCACCTGAATGTCTTCGAATGCGCCGGTGGCATACAGGCGCTCGATGGCCTCGTGCACATCCCCGAGCCGCAGGGGTTCGCCCTTCTTGAGCGGGACAATGTGAGCCAGTTCCGCGGCGGTCAGCGGCTGTTCCGGCGGTACGAACTGAATATCGGCGATAGGCTGTCCTTCGTACCGCGGCGCCTGCGCCCACGCCAACTGCGCGCAGGCCAGCAATGACGCGGCTAAATAGCGAGCGAAGCTCCAACACACCTTCCCCATCATAACGAAGACAGGTGACCGTTACGGAGCCGGGTGGCGGCTGGACTGGGGTATAATTCATACCGGTATGTGGGGCAGGATGATATCCTGCGCTCCGATTGTTAATCGGGGCAAGGGGGGCCGATCAACAATCGGCCCGCAGGTTGCCAACCTGCCCCACAACCGAAGGGACAGATCCATGCCGAAGTATTTGATCCAGGGAAACTACACGCCGGAAGGACTCAAAGGGCTGGCGAAAGACAAAGCCTCCGGCCGTAAGGCTGCCGTTCAGGCCGCTATGAAAAACCTCAAAGGCAAAGTGGAGAGCTTTTACTTCGCTTTGGGCTCCGACGACGTCGTGCTGATTGTGGAGGCGCCGGACAACATCGCGTAGGATCGACGGGGTTGGTCGACATCAGAACCACGCCGCTCCTGACCGTCGAAGAAGTCGATCGGGCGCTGGCGCTGCCCTCCAAGTACCGCGCACCCGGCCAATAGAACTGGGCGCCGCGCCTCGCGCGCCGCGATACACTGGAGCGGCGATTGGGGATCATGAACTACACCTACGATGACATGGCCAAAATGATCGACCACTCCCTGCTGAATCCCACGCTGACGGTGGACGATCTGGAGCGGGGCATTCAACTGGCGTTGGAGTACGACGTGGCGAGCGTCTGCATCATGCCCTATTACCTGAAGCGCTGCGCGGAGGCGTTGCGCGGCAGCCGCGTGAATGCCAGCACCACCATCGGCTTTCCGCATGGCGGCCACACCACGGCCATCAAGGTGGCGGAGGCGCGGCAAGCGCTGGCGGACGGCTGCCAGGAGCTCGACATGGTGGTGAATATCGGCGAAGTGCTCAGCAGCGACTGGGGTTATGTGCGGGCGGACATTGAAGCGGTGATCGGCGCCGCGCACGCGGCCGGACAGAAGGTCAAAGTCATCTTCGAGAATTGCTATCTGAGCGATGCGCAGAAGATCCGGCTGTGCGAGATCTGCGGGGAGTTGCGCGCGGATTGGGTGAAGACATCCACCGGCTACGGCACGGGCGGCGCCACTCTGGAAGACCTGGCGCTGATGCGGAGGCACTCGCCGGACTACGTGCAAGTGAAGGCGGCCGGCGGCGTGCGCGACCTGGACGCGCTGCTGCAAGTGCGCGCGCTGGGCGTGACCAGGGTGGGGGCCACGCGCACGGCGGCGATGCTGGACGAGTGCAAGCGGCGGCTGGCCGTGCCGGGGGCCGGCGACCGAGCACCCGCATGAATCGTGGGGCGGTCCCCCTGGACCGCGGCCGACGCCCTCGTCGGCTTTTGGGCGCATAGTGCCTGTGCCACGTCACGGCCACCACAGCCAGACCTGCGACTGTGTTAGGTTGTGAGCAATGCGACTTTTCCCCGCGTTCGGAACCGTTCTCGCAATCGCAGCCCTGTGCCTGAGCGCACAAGAGCTAAACGAAGGGAAGGGCATACCGCCGAGAGCGACCGCCGCCGATTATCAGGCGCACGCTCTGGCAGGCACGGTGACGGTGGCCGCCGAGTTCATTGGGCACGCCTTCCTCACACCGGAAGGATCGACCTACACCACCGACGACTATGTGGCGGTGGAGACCGGGTTGTTCGGCCCGTCCGGGGCCCGCCTCAAGTTATCGGTCGACGACTTTTCACTGCGCATGTATGCGAAGAAGATGACCTCCTTGCCCAGCCAGCCTGTCCTGATGGTCTTCAGGTCCCTCAAAGATCCCGCATGGGAGGATTCTGTCGCAGTGGAACAGAAGGCGAAGTCCACCAGCGTCAGCACCGGCGGGCAAGCCCAGACCGAGAAGCCCGCTCCGGTCCATATGCCATTAGATCTCCAGCGGGCGATGCAACTGGCCGTTCAAAAGACCGCGCTGCCAGAGGGGAACCGCGCCCTTCCCCAGGCGGGGCTGCTTTTTTTCCTATACCGCGGCAAGGTCAAGAACATCCATTCGATCGAGCTGGTTTACGCCGGTCCTGCAGGAACAGCCACATTGACGTTGCAGCCGTAGGCGCGCGGAGCGCGCCAACATCGACAAAAAGCGTCGATGTTCGAGGGGGCGACACGGCGAGGGGGCGACGCGGCGATCCTTCGTCGGGAGTTCGGCCCGCTCTTAACAGACACACCCCTCGGGCGAGGAGCTTTTTTCAACTATCCTGGATAGGATGAGTTCCCGTCTGTTTGCCGCCTCGCTGGCCGCAGCCGCCTTCGCCGCCGCGCAAACACCGCCCCCCAGCCCCGTACATCCAGTCACCGATACCTTGCACGGCGTGGCCATCGCGGATCCCTATCGCTGGCTGGAAGATCAGAACAGCCCCGAAACGCGGGCCTGGCTGGACGCGCAGATAAAATACACGCAGACGTTCCTCAGCCGCATTCCGGTGCGCGACAAGGTGAAACAACGGCTCGAACAGCTCAGCCGCATCGATTCCTATGGCTTGCCCAGCGAACGCCACGGCCTCTACTTCTTCAGCCGCCGGCTGGCGAATGAAAACCGCGGCTCCATCTGCATGCGCACCAGTTTGGACGGCCAGGACGAAGTGCTGGTCAACCCCGCGGATATCGCCAAAGACGAAACCACGACCGTCTTGCTGGCCGACGTCACGCGCGACGGGAAGCTGCTCACTTACGGCGTTCGCCACGGCGGCGAGGACGAGGCGGAGTACCGCATCCTCAATCTGGAAACGCGCCAGTTGCTTCCCGACAGCCTGCCCCGCGCGCGTTACTTCGGCATGTCCATCAAGGAAGACCACAGCGGCTTCTTCTATTCGCGCTACACCACCACCATCGGCAGCCGCGTCTACTACCACGCTATGGGAACGCCCGCCGCGGAGGATCGCGAAATCTTCGGCGAGGGGCACGGCCCCGATACCATCATCGGCGCGGAGCTATCCGAAGACGGCCGCTACCTGCTAATTTCCGTCGGCATCGGCGTGCCGCCCAAGAAAGTCGAAGTCTGGGCGCAGGACGTGACGGCCGGCGGTCCGCTGCGCCCGATCGTCAACGACGTGGATGCGGAGTTCCGCCCCTTCATCCGCGGCGGCCAAATATATCTGTGGACGAACTGGAACGCGCCCAACTGGCGCATTCTGGCCGCCGACCTGCACGATCCCGCGCGCGCGAAGTGGAAAGAGATCGTGCCGGAATCCAAGTGGCCCATCGCTAACGCCACGGGCGTGGCGGGCCGCCTGTTCGTCAAGTACCTGGAAGACGTCAATTCCCGCGTCAAGCAATACGATCCCGCCGGCAAGTATCTGGGAGACGTGAAACTGCCGGGCATCGGCAGCGTGTTCGGCCCCGAGGGCCGGTGGGAAGGCGACCAAGCGTTCTTCTACTACACTTCGTTCACGGATCCTGGCGCCATCTATCGCGACACGCCTTCGCGCGAGCGCGAACAGGTATGGTTCCGGCCTGCGATCCCCATTCATCCCGAGGATTTCGAGGCCAAACAGGTCTGGTACGAATCCAAGGACAAGACCCGCGTGCCCATGTTTCTGGTCTATCGCAAGGGCCTCCAACCGGATGGCAAGCGCCCCGTGTTCCTGACCGGCTACGGCGGGTTCGCGTCCAGCGAAGTGCCGGCTTTTTCGCGGACCGCGGCCGTCTGGACCGAAATGGGCGGCGTGTTCGCGCTGCCTAACCTGCGCGGAGGCGGAGAATTCGGCGAGAAGTGGCATCGCGCCGGCATGTTCGAAAAGAAGCAGAACGTGTTCGACGATTTCATCGGCGCGGCCGAATGGCTGGTTGCCAATCATTACACCGAGCCGGGCAAGATCGCCATCGAAGGCATCTCCAACGGCGGCCTGCTGGTGGGCGCAGCCATTACCCAGCGCCCGGATCTGTTCGGCGCGGCGGTGTGCGGTTATCCGCTGCTCGACATGCTGCGCTATCAGAAGTTCAAGGTGGGCAGTTACTGGGTGACCGAGTACGGCTCGGCGGACGACGCCAAACAGTTCGCGTATCTACGGCGCTATTCGCCCTATCAAAACGTACACAAGGGTACGAAGTATCCGGCGGTGCTGTTCATGTCGGGCGACTTCGATACGCGCGTCGACCCGCTGCACGCGCGCAAGATGACCGCGCTGATGCAAGCGTCCACGGGCGGTGACAAGCCCATCCTGCTGAAGTACGACACCAATTCGGGCCACTCCGGAGGGAAGCCGGTGAATCGACAGATTGACGACGATGCGGACTGGATCGCCTTCCTGTGGGATGAAGTGGGGGCCGCAAACTGATATCCCTGTGGGGGGGCAATCCTGCCCTGGGGTCCCCTTTGGGGACGGCTTTCAGCCGGCCCTAGCCGCCTAAAAAAGGCGTCCCTGAGGGGACCCCATGCCGAGATTGGGTAGTGGGTCGGTTTGCCTAATGGGGCAGGTGGGCAACTGTAGGCAACCGGCCCCACAGCCAAGTTGACCCACCACGCAATCTTGGCCGCCCCACAATTCATGCGGAATCGAGCGTGTATAGTATTCTGTAACTGAGCAGACCGTGTTCCAGCTCAAAGACTCATCCCTCCACAGCAGCGTCTTCGCGCTCGCGCTCACCACTTTCGCGGTGCTCGTCTCGCTGCTGTTGCGCCCGTTGCTGGAGCCGAACTTCTTCCTCCCTTTTCTGTTCGCGGTATTCACCAGCGCCTGGTATTACGGGCACGTCGGCGGATTCTCGGCCACCACGCTCTCCACGGTGGCGCTCGGCGCATTACTGGTCGAGCTGCGGGAGCCTTGGTATGCAGGCGGCCCGAAGCTGGCCGCTTCGCTGCTGTCTTTTGTGGCCATTTCGGTGGCGGCCACCGCTCTGGTCTCCGGATTCCACACCAGCCGCAGCATGCTGTCCGCCACGCTGTCGAGCATCGCCGACGGGGTGGTGGCCACCGACCGCGAAGAGCGCGTCACCTTTCTCAATCCGGTGGCCGAAGCCTTGACCGGATGGCGGCGCGCGGACGCCCTGGGACGGCGATTGGGAGAGGTCTTGCACGTCATCGAGGAAGGCAGCCGCGAACCCGCCGGCAGCCCCGCCCGGGACGCCATCCGCGCGCGGGCCGCCGCCCACAATGTGGGACAGGTCCTGTTGATCGCCCGCGACAAGACTGAAATTGCCATAGAACAGAGCGCCGCGCCGCTGTGCGACGAGCGCGGCCGCCTGCAGGGCGCCATCCTGGTATTCCGCGACATCACCGGCCGCCGGCAGCTTGAGGAGCAGCTCAGCCACGCGCGCAAGATGGACGCCGTGGGGCGCCTGGCGGGCGGCGTGGCGGGCGACTTCAACAACGTCCTCACCGTGATCGCCGGCTATAGCGATCTGCTCCGCGCGCAGATGCCCTCGGCCAGCCCGCTGCGCGGCTTCGCCGACGAGATCCTCTACGCCGGCGAGCGCGCCGCCGCGCTTACGCGCCAGCTTCTGACGTTCAGCAGCGGCCAGGCGGCGCAGCCCAAGGTGACCGACCTGAACAGCGCGATCGCCGGTATGGAACCCATGCTCCGCCGGTTGCTGGGCGATGCGGTGGAGTTGATTGTGCTGCCCGGCCCCGCCCTCGGCCGGGTCCAAGTCAACGGCGCCCAGATGCAGCAGGCCATCATGAACCTGGCCACCAACGCGCGCGAGGCCATGCCCAACGGCGGCAAGCTGGTGCTCGAAACTTCCAATCTGGAACTGGATGAGGATGCCGCCAAAAAGGGCGGCGTCAAGCCCGGCGCTTACGTGATGCTGGCCGTGAGCGATACGGGCACGGGTATGGATGCCGAGATCCGTTCGCGGCTGTTCGAGCCGTTCTTTACCACCAAAGAGCATGGCAAAGGCAGCGGGTTGGGTCTCTCCATGGTTTATGGCACCGTGAAGCAGAACGAGGGTTACATCACGGTCTACAGCCAGGTGAATTGTGGCACCATATTCGAGATTTACCTGCCGCGCGTGGAGCCGGCTACGGCGGTTCCCCCGGCGCGCCGGCTGGCCGCGTCCAAAGGCTCCGAGACCGTCCTGCTGGTGGATGACGAAGAGGGCGTCCGGAAGTTGGTATCCGCGGTGTTGAACAATGGGGGCTACACCGTCATCGAGGCCGCCAACGGCAGCGCCGCGCTCTCCGTCTATGAGAAGAACTCGCACAAAATCGACCTGGTTCTGACCGATGTGGTGATGCCGCAGATGGACGGCTTCGAGCTCGGCCAGCAGCTTGCCGGCAAGAATCCGGATCTGCAGGTCCTATACATGTCCGGCTACCGCGACAAGCCTATCAACAGCCCGCCGGGCGAGCCTCCCAAGGCGTTCCTGAACAAGCCATTCACGCCCGACATCCTGCTAGCCAGGGTGCGCGAGGTCTTGGACGAAGGCGAGGGGATTCGTCCGGCGGGGTGACTGTGTGGGGCAGACCCCCGGTCTGCGCGTCCGCCACGGACGCTCTTCTCTCCAAGAATCCAGGTGACCCGGCCGCGACAGGCCGGCGTGGGCGTCGGCCGCGGTCCAGGGGGACCGCCCCACGATTAATGCAGGCGCTCGGTTACAGGAAACGCGTGCGGCATTGCTCATGCGTGCGCGCGCCACAAAATGGTGTTACAGTGCAGCCATATGGGATCCGTCAACAAAGTGCTCTTGATCGGCAATCTCGGCCGCGATGCGGAGACAAAGTTTACTCCCTCCGGCGCTTCCGTCACGAACTTCTCCCTGGCCACCGCCCGCCGTTGGAAGGACCAGGCATCCGGAGAGTGGAAGGAACAAACCCAGTGGCACCGCATAGTATACTGGCGAGCGGAAAACGTCGCCAACTACCTGCTTAAGGGTAAGCAGGTCTATGTGGAAGGCCGGCTGGAAACCAGAAGCTACGACGATAAGGACGGCAAGAAAGTCTACATCACCGAAGTCATTTGCGACCATCTCGTGCTTCTGGGCAGCCGTCAGGACGGCGGCGGCTCGGCCCCCGACGAATACAGTCAGCAGCCTGTATCCATGCCGCGCAGCGCCTCCCGTCCGTCCGCCGCCGCTCCCAGCCCGCCCGCGCCGTCCGAAGATCCGGCCTTCAACCAGGGCATTACCGACGACGACGTACCGTTCTAAGACCTGCCAACCTGCGGGCCGATCGTTAATCGGCCCCCGTTTGCGCCGATTCCCAATCGGCGCGCAGGATACCACCCCTGCCCCACAACCTAAGAAATACCACCGGGATACATCAATACATTCCTCGAATTTACACCAGTAACCGTTTTGCGCAATTATTTTCGCAATCGTTTGAGTCGTTTAGAGAAAATGACCCTCGGGTTCCGCTCGGCTGACCGCTATCTTCATGACAGAAGGGAGGTTCCGCAAGACCGGGAATCTCAAAAGGTACAACGAGTGCAGGACCCGATCATCATCATCTACGACGGGTTTTGGTTCTAAAGACCACAACAAATGCATGAAATCGGCGCTTAACCCAGCGCGTTAAAAACTTAACACCAAAAAAATGGTTGCCAATTCCACGGCAAATGCTGGTATTATACTTTGGGGATCCCTCACGGGTATCCCCAAAGAATACCAGACCGGAAATACCCCAGACCGCAAGGCCGGGCAGGGATTGATGAAGACCAAGCTATTGGTCTCTTTAGTATCGATAATCCCTCTCGCCGGAACGCTGGTGCGCTTCGTTCCGCCGCCCAGGACGCCTCCCCTGGCAACGCCCGGCCAGAAAATCGTTCGCCGGGATCTCCTCACCGCACAGCTCAAGCAATCCGGCAAAGTATTCCGCGCGGGCGACTTTCTGAATGCCGCGGCCCTGGCCGAGCAAGGCTATCGTGACGCGCTAGCCGCCGGCGAGCCGCAAATTGCATCGCGATTCCTCAATAATCTGGGCGGCTGCCGGTTTGCCCTGCACCAGTATCGGGAGGCGCTGCGGGTATTTTTGGAAGCCCGCAAACTGGCGGAGGCCGCGCACGATAATGCCGGCGCGGGAAACCTGGACGTTAATATCTCATCGCTCTATTCCCATCTCGGACAAATGGACGCCGCCACTGAGGCCATTGGCCGCGCGATGGCGCGTTTATCCGGTCCGGAGCCCCCCGCACAACTCCCCAAGCTGCTGGCCCAACTGGCCGCTCTGGAGGCCGAACAGCACCGCGTGCCGCAGGCAGTGGACCTGTATAAGAAAGCAATTGCCGCCGCGGATCGCGCGGGCGACCCGGAAACGTACGCCTTGGCGTGGAACGGCCTGGGATATGCATACCTCAAGCACGACCAATATCCCCAAGCCGAGCGCCCCCTCCTGGAAGCGTATCGGGTTCGCAAGCTCAACCATCTGCGCAGCGTCGAAAGTTCCTACCGGAATCTAGGAATGCTGCGTTTAGGGCAGGGCGATTTGCGCTCCGCTTCCACGCTGCTGGATCGGGCCGTGGCCCTTTCCAAACAGCCGGGCGGACTACGGCCGGCCTGGGAGGTCTATTATGCGCGCGGCTCCGTCCGCCTGAAACAGAACCGTCTCCAGGATGCCCTCGGCGATCTGCGCATAGCCGCGCGCCTGGCTGGCGAATGGCGCCGCGACGCATTCCCCGACGACGCCACGCGGGTGAGCGCCGAGAACTTCATCCAAAAGGTCCAGTCGGCGCTGGTGGAGGCCGGAAACAGGCTCTACTTCTCCACCCACCGCCGCGCGCTCGCGCAAGAGACCTTCGAGTCCGCGGAGGCCAACCGGGCTGCCAGCCTGCGTGCGCTTTTGGCGGAGCCGCGGGATTGGCGCAGCAACCTGCCAGCCGGGTATTGGGAGACTCTCCAGAAGCTCGAATCCGCCGAAGTGGAATTGCTGCGATCTCCGGGAGCGCCTTCCGGACCTGCTGGGGAGCGGGTTCGTCAATTGCAAGGCATGCTGATCCAGTGGGAGTCGCGCGCCGCATCGAACACCGATGTAGAGCTGCCCAACCTTCTCGAGCACACCCGCCGCAGCCTCAGTCCGGACGCCGTATTCCTGGCGTTTCATCTGGCCTCGCCCGATTCCTACCTCTGGGCCGTATCGCGCGAGGGCTTCGCGCTGTATCGCCTGCCGCCCCGCCCGCTGATCGGCGCGCTGGTGGCTAATTTCACTAAAGCCGCTCGCCAGGGAATCGGCCAGGCCCAGGCGGACGGTTCCCGGATATTCAACATGTTGTTTGGGCAACTTGATCCGACATTCCGGCAGAAACCGCGGTGGCTGCTGGCGCTGGATGCGCAGTTGTTCGATCTGCCCTTCGCCGCGCTGACCGAGGAGACCCGTGGAGGCCCCGTATTCCTCGCCGAACTGCATTCGTTGCAGATTACTTCTGGCGCCGCGATGCTGTCGCCGGCCGGCCTCCACCGCCGCTTCTTCGACGGCCGGTTCGTAGGCGTGGCCGACCCGGTTTACAACATGGCCGATGCGCGCTGGAAGGGTACCCAACCCGCCTCCTTCCTTAGGTTCAGCTTCTTCACGGCGCGCGCGGGCGATTCCATGGCCGGCGACGATCTGCATTTGGCGCGACTGGCCGGCAGCGCGCGCGAGGTGGCCGCTTGCGCCGCCGCCTGGAACGGTTCGCAAACACCTGCATTGCTCGAAGGCGCGGAAGCTTCCCGCCAGCGTCTACAGGCGGCGATCGAGAAACATCCCGCGGTGCTGCACTTTGCGACCCACGTCCTGCATTCGAGCGCCGATTCCGGCCGTGACGCGGGGTCCGCGCTCAGCGTGCTGAGCCTTACCCACGCCGGACAGCACGAAGTGCTGAGCCCGGTCGAGATCGCCACTTGGAATCTGGATGGCGCGCTGGTTTCTCTCAGCGGCTGCAGTTCCGGATCGGCGGATGCGCTTCCCGCCACGGGCTTGATGGGTCTCACGCGTGCCTGCCAGGCTGCCGGAGCCAGCGCCGTGGTGGCCAGCCGCTGGCCGACTCCGGATGACGCCGGAGCGCTCTTTCTCTCTTTCTATGGCCATCTGCGCGCAGCCCCGCAAGCCGGACCGGCTGTCGCGTTGCAACGCGCCCAAATCGATATGCTCCAGTCCGGTACTTGGCGCTCAAACCCGGTTTATTGGGGCGCTTATTCCGTTATAGGGAACCAACAATGATCGCAAAGGATGCTGTCGAAGACACTGCGGACGACCGCACGGCTTCCGGCCAGGCTGTCTGGACGGAGCTGGTCGAAAAAATCAGGCGGAACGATGCCGATGGATTGGAAGAACTATATCGGGTTTTTTCGCGGGGTGTGCGTTTCTATCTGTGCAGGCAACTCGGTCCCCAGGATCTGGACGACCGGGTCCACGATACCTTCATTATCGTGGCGCAAGCCATCCAGCGGGGAGAGTTGCGTGAACCCGATCGCTTGATGGGATACGTGCGGACCATCGTCCGGCGGCAGGTGGCCGCGCAGATCGAAGATAATGTTATCAGCCGCAGGCAACAGTTCGATCTGGAGTGGGGATTGGCCGTGCGGGACACCGCCAGCAATCCCGAGCAAGCCGCCATCCGGCAGGAGAATCAGCAGCTAGCCGTCAGAGTTTTAAAGAGCATTGCGCCCCGGGATCGGGAAATTCTGATACGCTTTTATCTTTGGGAGCAGCCAGCCGAGCAGATCTGTACGGAGATGGGTTTGACGGATACGCAATTCCGGCTGCTCAAATCGCGTGCAAAGGCCCGCTTCGGTGAACTCGGAAAAAGGAAGGTTACAAAACGTCTAGTACCATTTAGTGAGAATATTCGGAGGGAAATACCACTCAGGGAATAGGTGAAATCGGTAATAGTCCTCCGAAAGGACGGTAGAGGTATGCAGTTCGCCGACAATCGTCACGCCAGTGACGAGGCGCTGGAGCGATATTCGATGAGCTGCATGGCTGGGCCGGAGCTGGCCGAGTTCGAAGAACACCTGCTGGTGTGCGAGACCTGTCAGGATAGACTGGCCCGCGAGGACCGCATCCGGCAACAGGTGCGCGATGCGGGAGCCGTACTGGCGCCGAAGCGCGCGGCAATCCCGTGGCGGTCGGCGAGGCTCGGTTGGGCCTTAGGCCTGGTTGCGCTGGGCTTGGCGGTGTTTGCGGGGATCGAGTGGCAGTCCTTACGCCGTTCCAGTGCGCCGCCGGCCGTAATTCTGCTCCAGACCACTCGCGGAACGGAAAGCCCAACGCTAGCCGCCGCGTCCGCCGGGAAGCCTCTCACCTTGTTGCTCGATTTAACCGATTTGCAGCAATTCTCCGAATATAAGATGGAAATCGTGGATGCCGGCGGGCATCCCGCGTTTCAATCCAACGGGTCGCCCCAGAATGCCAGGCTGCAAGCCACACTCACCCGCGGCTTGGCGGCCGGCGCCTATTTTGTCCGGGTGTACACTCCCGCCGGGGAACTGCTCCGCGAATACGCCCTCATCGTGCGCGGCTGACGGCAGAAGAACTCTAGCCACGGCTAGACGCAGATTCGCCCGGATAAGACTTCAGGACATCGCCGGACACGCGTGGTTGCGGCAACATCCGGCAGCGGCGGTCCAACAAAAATAAAATCGAGAGACCTCAAAAAACCGCTTGTCAAGGCGACCGTCGGGATGTAGAATCGGTGGAGGCCGGAAGGCGGCGCGGTCGCCCCTGAGTAACTCTGAACCCCAAGAGATCCAGTTGTAAGTTTCGTCCGGCAGTACCCGGGCTTGGCTTAGCCTGGATGTCCCGATGTTCCTTTCGCGGCCAATCGAGGAGAGCTATGACAAACGTAAATGACGAGAAGTTAGAGGAAAATGGAAGCTATGGCCAGTCACCGGCGCTGCGGCGTTATGCCGCTGTCCTAAGTCTGATTGCCTGCGCGGCTTTGCCGCTCGGCGCCGCCACACAGCTTGTAGGAAATACCGTGCCCAAGTATGTCGCCACCGCCCAGAACCTCGGCCAGGTGGACACCACCACCACCATCGATGTCAGCATCTGGCTGAACCTGCACAATCGCAGCGCGCTGGACACATTAGCCGGACAGCTATACGATCCGTCTTCCCCGAATTACCGTCAATGGCTCAAGCCATCCGATATCACGGCAAACTTTGCCCCTACCGCGCAGGAAGTGGCGGCGGTCAAGCAGTTTTTCCTGTCGCATAACCTCGCGATCGTCGCCGTGGGCCCCAGTAACCTCTTCGTACGGGCGCATGGCGCTGTCGGCGATATCGAGAAAGCCTTCCAAGTCCAACTCAACAGCTATTCCGTGCGCGGCAAGACTTACCGGGCCCCCGCCACCGACCCGACAGTAGACGGTCCGGCCGCGGGCCTCGTGCGCGCGATTTCGGGACTGGATAATGGGACCTTCTCGCATCCCTTGGTGCAACGTCCCACCTCGTTCCCCGTTCCCGCGCCTGCCGCTAGCGAGGCGCAGCCCGATTCCTCCCCCGCTTTCTTCACCTCCAATTGCTTTACCGGCACAACCACACAGAAATTCAATACGGCCGGCACTTTTCCGGAAGTGACCCTTTCGGGAAATGGATATGTTGTGAGTGCGACCCCCAACCCGGGCTGCGGCTACACGCCCCCGGAGATCGCTACAGCCTACAATCTGACAGGTCTATATAACGAAGGATACGACGGCGCGGGCCAAACCATCGCCATCATCGATTGGTGCGGTTCGCCCACCATCCAGCAGGATGCCAACGCCTTCTCGACGAGATTTAATCTGCCCTTGCTGACTTCGTCCAACTTCAGCATTATCCAGTACCCCACGCCATCCCAATGTTCGGCCCCGGATCCTGAAATCAATATCGACGTCGAATGGTCGCACGCCGTGGCGCCGGGCGCCAACATCAATCTGATAGTTCCTCCTTCCTCTTCTTTCCAGGATACCGACGAAGCGGAGTCCTACATCGCGCTGCAGGGCCTGGGCAACGTTATTTCGGGCAGTTATGGCGCGGCGGAATCCGAGGTGGCCACTTCGGAATTGGATAATGAGAATTTGATCGCGGAGATTGCCGCGACGCTAGGCATCTCGGCGAATTTTTCGTCCGGCGACGACGGGGATTTTACCGCTTACGGCATCCCTGCTACCGTTTCAAACCCGGCCGACGGCAGCTACGCAACCGCCGTTGGCGGGGTGACGCTGGCGCTGAATTCCGATAACAGCATCGCCTGGCAGGCTGGATGGGGCAACGACGAAACCCTGGCCGTCGAACCGGGGTTTGTCTTTAATCCGCCCATCGCCTTCGGCTTCGTCTATGGCTCCGGCGGCGGTCCTAGCGGCGTGTTCGCCAAACCCTCTTACCAGAAGGGAGTGCCCGGCCCGTGGCGGCAGCTTCCGGATATTTCGTGGCTCGCCGACCCTTACACGGGAGTTGTGATCGCCATCACCGAGCCGGGCGTGTTCCCCCCCGAGGAGTGGGTTGCCTATGGCGGCACCAGCGTAGCTTGCCCCATGTTCTCGGCCCTATGGGCCATAGCCAATGAAGAGGCAGGTGTTGCTTTGGGCCAGGCCGCACCCTATCTCTACACGATGCCCGCTGGAGCCATTACCGACATCGTGCCCGTTAACTCGACCAGCAACGTGACCGCCAGCGTTCATAACAGCAGCACAAGTGCCAGTAATTTCACCCCTGGGGAGGTGATGGGCGGCGCGACCGGCGGAACGTTCATTAGCGCTATATGGGATTATCCTTACGAGGAAAATTTCATTCTGGTAATCTCATTCGGCACGGATTGCACCACGGTGGCCGGCGGGTTTGGCACACTTTGCGATACCTCTTCCGCCCTGAGAACCCACGCCGGCTGGGACGACGTGACTGGCGTGGGAACACCCAACGCGCAGGCTTTCGCCGACTCCTTTAAGCCTTAACGTGTAAGCGTGTTTGTTCGACTGCTGCCTCTGTCGGCGGCCTGTGGCGTCGACAGAGGATAGCAGAGTAAGCGGCATGCCGGCCTGATGACCTTGGGGGAACAATTCCTAGAGGGGTGATGGAAAGGCGGCGGAGCGTGAACGCGAGAAGCCCGCCGCAGCCCCTAGCCCCGCAGGGCGCCAAACGGAAACGGGACATCGCGCCTTCGCATGCCAATGGCTTTCGGCATGGCGTGTTCTTGAAGCGGCGCGTTTGTACGGAAGTACTTCTTGTATGCGGCTACCCAGTCTTGGGATATTTCCCGCTGGGCCGTGGCTAGGTCAAGCTGTCCGCTGCAAACCAGGAAGTGAAGGCGGTTTTCCAACGCATCCTTCACGCGGGCGTTCCAAACCGTGTGCATAGATGGCTGCGGCCAAAGATTGCGAATATCGGCCGCGCCGCCCAGTTGCGGCGTCACCAGATAGTCGATCTCATAAGCATTGGCCGGCGCATCCTTCAGTCCGTATTCTTTCAAGACTTCCCGCCGCAAAGGATCGGGGACGGCTGGATCGTTGGCCGCAACATTCGCGCTGCAAACATCTTGGATGCCGATAGGATTGGTCGCGCCGGGCGTAAGATGCACATTGGGAATCGCGCCAATCTGCGCAACCGTATAGTTTTCATGCAGCGAGATTCTCATGGCAACGGCGATCGACAAGAGAATCGCTGCAAGAACGGCAGGCGCCCGAACCTGCCGCATCCGGCTGAACCAGATGTTGCTTCCCGCGGCGGTCAATGCCGTCCGCTCCGCCAACCGCGCCTTCAAAAGGGCGCGTGGTCCTTCTATCGGCGGCAGATCCGCCTGAAGTTCACTCCCATAGATCTGAACGAAATCCGCGATGGCGTGTTCCATCTCCGCCAGTCGCGCGCGGCACGTCCAGCAGGCGCTCAGGTGCCGCCGGGTCTTCGCGGCGCGCTGCGATGCAAGCTCACCGTCGGCCCACAGCAGCAGGTCCCGATCGGAGAGATGAAATTCTTCCTGAAACATGAAATCACCTCTTGTCCGCCCGTTGGAAGCGAGCTAACGAGCGCTCCAGCGAAGCGGCAACGGACCCCAAAGACATTCCGAGGACTTCCCCTATCTCTCGATAACGAAGCCCCTCCGCGCGCAGGTAAAGACACCGCCGGTCCTGCTCCGGAAGGGCGCGCACTATGGAGGACAACTGCCGCTGTCTCCGGTTACTCGCCAGTTCTTCCTCCGGATTCAATGCGGGATGCGGCAGGTTGTCCACATCGGCGGCGATTCCGGCAGCTTTTCTGTCGGTCTCCCTCCGCTTCAGGGCTAGATTATGAGCGACCCGAAAGAGCCAACCGCGGAGGTTGGTGCGCGCTTTGTCCTTCCGCAGATGGGAACAGAGCGACAGAAATACTTCCTGTACAATTTCTTCGCCATCGTGCGGCGGCAATCCGAATGTGGATAGATACCGAAGAAGCGCGCCGCGCCATTGGTCGAACAACTCCGCGATCTCGTCTTCCAACCGCGGCTTCACGGGATTCCGGGGGGCCGCGGCCGCTAGCAGGCGAATATCCAGCGTTGAGTCTTTGGGCGCGTCAGACATGACGTTGACCAAGGCTACCGTTTCCCTCAGTCTAGCAACCGCGCACGGACGGTGCGTGAAGTGCTGAAGAGCATTCCAACTGGAATATTCCGGTAGCGGCCTTTCTGTTCAAGGTTTTTTTTGCGATGGATGGCAGCTAACTCCGCCCCGCCAGCCCCAGGCCCAACAAGGCCGGTTCGGGTTGCTCCTCGAAGCTGAGCGCGGGGATGCGGGCGCGCGCCCAGTGTGCACGGCGGGCCGCTACCAGCCAAGCCAGCAACGTGATCACCATCAGCCAGGCGTAACTCGCCGGACGGCGCAGTCCCGCTTGTTCGACGCCGGTGACCAGCTCCGACACGATGATGAGCAATCCCCAATACACGCCGAACATAATCTTGAGATTCGCCTTGCCCGGCAGATAGGAGCAAGTGAAGGGCACCTTGGCGAAGCCGGTGAGGGCCAGTTCGATCGTCAGCAGACCGAACGCCACCAGGAACGCCATGTGTCCCAAGGCTCTCGGCCACGGCCACACAGCCATGTAAATCGGCGCCGCGATGGCCACCACCGGCGCCAACGCGAACAGTAGGAGCGTCTTGCGCGCGGCATCCAGATACGCGCCGCCGCCGAATGGATCGGTCAAACGAAAAAGCCAGTTGGCGCGCACCTCTATCGGAATAGAGAACGAGACGCGCAACCCGATAATGAGAAAAAAGAGCAGGATCAGCGGGATGCCCATGGCCGTCTGCGCGCGGCCTTCGATCGCGCCGTAGTTAGCCGCCTTGAAATGATACAGCACGTAGGCCACCTGGCTGAATACATATGCCAGTCCCATGCCGGCATAGATGGCCAGCAGCAGGCGGTGCTGCCGGCTGCGCGCGAGCGTGCGTCCGATGAAGACCAGGATGGCCCGCTCCGGCGCGCGGCGGGCGAGCAAGCGGGCGATGGCGCCCCAGGGCGTGATGGCGCCCCAGGGCGTGATGGCGCCCCATGATGAAGCAAAACCGGGCGCGATGCCGGACTGCTCCACCGTGCGGCGCATCTGCCGCGCGTAGGCCAGCGCATAGGTCCCGGCCGCGGCCAGCGCCGCCAATGCCACCCCGGCCAAGGCCCGCCGCGCCAGCGCGATCAGCGCGGCGTTTGCAGACTCGGTCAGCATTTGAAACAGCCCGAAAAACCAGTAGGACGGAACCAGCGCATACCACAGCCGGTTTTCGGGCGCGGCCAGCGCATGCGGATGCGCCAGCGGCGGAGTGAGGAAGTACAGTGTAAGCACGGCGAAGAACGCGGCAGTCTGGATCAGGCTGGACCAGCGCATGTATAGCGCGTGCGGCAACAAATGCAGCGCCACTCCTTGCACGCCGAGCAGCAGCAGGAACACAAACACCGAAGCCAGCAGAATCACTAGCCAGAAGGCCCCAAAGTCGCGCGCCGCGTCCAGTGCGCCCGAGGCGCCCGGGACGATCAGAAATGGGCAGACCAGCCCGGTAAAGGAATTCACCGCTACCACCGCCAATCCGAGGGCCGCCGCCAGCGCGGTGAGCTTGGCGGCGAACACCGTCGGAATGCGCACGGGCATGGCGCCCAGGATCATACAATCGCGCAGGTCCGGAAACAGCGCGTCCCATAGGAACAGCGTAAACACGCCGACGATCGCCATGGAGGTGGAGATGAGGAACTCCTGGTCGGCCCACGCGGCGGCGTGAAGCTGCTCCGCCGTCAAGCGCTGGTAGAGTCCCGCATATTTCGGCCCCGTGAGGAGCGCCATCACCAGGCTGAAGGCCGCCAGCAGCGCCGCGAGCTGCGAGAGCAGCGACGACAGATCACCGTGCACGGATAGAATATCCGTATCGAAGAAGCGGTAGGCGAACAGGCGCACCAACGCGCGAAACTGGCGCCGTTCGCGGCCCGGAGGAGCGCTCACTGCCGGACCACTTCGGCGATCCGGAGCGCGATGGCGTCGGGATCGCTCTGCGTGACGAGCTGCGCGAAGATCTCCTCCAGCGTGGGCAGGGCCATCCAGTCGCGCAGCCGCTCGATGGAGTCGTTGGCGACCACGCGGCCCTGGTGCAGGATCACCACGCGGTGGCAGACCTTCTCCACGACTTCGAGCACGTGCGAGCTGAAGAGCACGGTCTTGCCGGAGGCGGCCAGCGACCGGATGAGGCTGCGCAGCACCAGGGCGGCATGCACGTCCAGCCCGGAGAACGGCTCGTCCAGGACGATCAGATCCGGATCGTGCAGAATCGCGGCGCAGATCAGAATCTTCTGGCGCATGCCTTTGGAGTAGGACGAGACGGGCGCGTGGCGATCGTCGGCGAGCGAGAACAACTCGAGCAGCGCGCCGATTTTGCCGGGCAGCGTGGCGGCGGGCAGGTCGCGCAGCTCGCCGGCCAATTCCAGGTACTCGGCGCCGCTCAGGTGCGGGTAGAGATACGGCTCTTCGGGCACGTATCCGAGAATGCGCTTGAATTCGACCAGATTGTCGTGGATGGGGCGCCCGCGATACAGGATTTCGCCAGCGGAAGGGTCGAGCAGGCCCGTGATCATCTTCACTGTCGTGGATTTGCCGGAGCCGTTGGGTCCTAGATAGCCGGTGACCTCGCCGGGCAGCGCGGTGAAGGAGACTTGGTCCACTGCCAAGGTGCCGGGATATCGCTTGGTGAGCGCGCGCACTTCTAGCATTGGGGGCTTAGACCGGTTGTAGGGAGTGAAAGTTCCTGAAACAGGCTTGGTGGGACGAGCTATCGCCCAGTTTCGCTGCTTTTCGTCCGCTGGTTACAATCCGGGTTTACAGTAGCGGATGCCTTCATCCGATTTCCCAGAAGGGCCTGTTGTACGTCCCGGCGAGGGCCTTATCGGGATAGTCCGAGGGCCCTCACGATCCGTGCCAAAGTGGCGGGCTTCCACACAACACATTCCTTGATTCGCAGAACGGTCCACCCATCCCGCCTTAAGGATTGGGCGACGCGTCTATCGCGGCGCATGTTCGTCTCGATTTTCTTGCGCCAGAAATCGGTGTTCGTACGCGGCAGGTACTTGCAACGGCATCCGTGCCAGAAGCAGCCATCCACGAACACCGCAACCTTCCGGCCAGGCCATGCGAAATCGGGTTTGCCGGCCACCGGCCAGTGCTTACGGTATCCCCTGATACCGGCGCCCCAAAGGAGCCTCGCCAACGGTAGCTCCGTGGTCGTGTTGCCCCGCGGGTGAACAGCCGCCATAATCTTGGATCGGACTTTCGGCGAAACATGATCCATGACCGGCATCCACCGCCATTTTATCGGTTGGCGTACTTCTTGAGATCGTCCTCGGTGATCGACTTTGCAGGAACCAGGCGGTAATGGCGCTCTTCGACGATCTTTATCTCGTCGTTTTCAAGAGTTAGCTCAAAAAGCGCAATGATGTCGTCCTCCATGAATTGCGCGGATATAGCGCGGGCCGTGAGGCTGGGAAATTTTTCCGCGCAATACGCCAAGTCCTGAGTGGTCTGAATAACGGCGAGCTTGTCGGTTCCACCCTTGGCCTGCACAGGAATAACGAACTGCTGCCCACTCCTGCTCAGGCCAACGTAGATTTCGTCGATCTCGATTTGGCCCATGTTCTTAACGGTGGTTCGAAGATGGTTTTGTAGCGAATAGGTGGCGATGCCCAAGAAGATATCGATCAGGCGGTTATAACGCACTCGTGCCAGGAGAGCCTGCTCGTCGGTTAGCGCATATGCCGCGATGATCTGGGGCGTCGCGTCCGGGATCTTGGTCGCGATGAGATTTGCCCTGGGAACGATCTGCGTCAGCTTTGACAGCTTGAAACGATACCTGGCGCGGCCGGCGGGAAGAATGATCCACTGCTTCTTGCCTGTTTCGGTGCCGACGATCGGCTCTGGAAGCGTCTTCCGATGGCGGAAGGAATAGATCAGATCGCCGAGATTTTTTGGAAGCCGCAGCTTCAGGTCGGCGGCCACGGTTTCAATCTTGCCGCGGTCGAACTCGAAGGTATCGACGCCTTTCTTGTAGTGGTCGCTGAATATCCTGACGATCAGGGCCTCGTAGAGCGCCGTTTTCTTAGGCATGAGCCTTCTCGACATCGCCTCTTCTGATGCGATGCGGGATGACGTTCGCAGCCACGCCATAGTGCTCGGCGGCCTCGGACATATTGAATCCGAGAAGGATGGGATCGCCGAGGACGCGGGGCTCGTCGCTTTCGGTTTTTTGGCCCAACCGCTCCATGATTTTCGATGCAACCGCCTGGCCAAGGAGCGGCGGCACGGAGTTTCCGACCTGCCGGAAACCATGCCACTTGGTGACGTGGAACCGGAACCAATCCGGGTACGAGTGCAGCCGCGCGGCCTCCCTGACGGTGATACATCGTGGAGAGAAGGGATGAATCGGGCGCGGAGAAGTGAAAGCTCCTCGATCGCTAGCCGTGCCCGCGCGGATAGTATTGCACACGCCGTGAGGATCGAGCTTCAGAAAACGGCTGATCGGTTCGGTTTCGCCCGGCCTGGTGGCCTTGAACCGCTTTTTGGAAAGGGCTGTGTGGATCGTGCGGAGACTGGACGTGAGGAGGTTGCGGGAGTTCCCGGTTCCAAATCTCAGCGACTTCGCATACGGGCTCGGCTTGGCGAATTCGGCCTCCACCCAATCTCGTTCGAGCAATTCCTCATAATCGTCCGCTTCGGGCAGATCTCCGAGCGCCTCCCACACCGTCGGCGTCGTTTCCGTGAAACCGAGATCGAGGTTTGCGCCCGGCAACTCATGGGTTTCAGGCGGGTATGCGGGGAGGCGTTGCCCCTTCCGGGCACCCATCAAGAACAGGCGGCGACGGTCCTGGGGAACGCCGAAGTTCAGGGCGTTAAGGACTTGATAGTCCTCTTCGACCTTATAGCCCTTAGCCTTGAACTCCGCGATGATCTCCCAAAGAAACCTTTTGTGCTCGCCAACGGTCAGGCCGCGGACATTTTCGAAGACGAAATATTTCGGCTTCAATTCCGAAACGATCCGCACGAAGTGACACACAAGGCCATTGCGTGGATCGTCCAAGGCGCGTTTCCCGATCATGCTGAAGCCTTGGCATGGGGCGCCCCCGAAAACCACGTCAACCTCCGCTTTCCCGATTTCCGATTGCGCGCGAATGTAGTCTCCGTCGATGTCCGTAACGCTACGGCAGATTGTCGAGCAATCCGGGAAATTATATTCGTGCGTGGCGGCGTGGATTGGGTCGTACTCGACCGCCGCGGCTACATGGAAACCTGCCTGCTCAAACCCGAGCGACAGGCCGCCAGCTCCGGCGAAGAGGTCAACGCCAATCGGTTGTCTCCCACTCCCTTTCATCGAACTCACACCTTCATAATGTCTTATCGTCTCGGGGAAGGGATTTCAACAACGATTCTAGCAGGTAGCCGAGCAAGCCGGCCTCGCGATGGTTTACAAAGACGGCTACAACCGGCTGGATCATGGACCACATTAACGGCGGAGATCCCCGTTGAATCGATTATTTGGTGCGGATGAGAGGACTTGAACCTCCACTCCCTTGCGAGAACTAGAACCTGAATCTAGCGCGTCTGCCAATTCCGCCACATCCGCACAATTTGGCTGGGCTTCCCCCATTTTTTCAGGCGCACCGGCAGAAGTCAAATTGCCGCGCCAGAGCGGGAAGCGCCCGGCGCCGCCCAGGCGGTTCAGGGCGCCTGGCCCGTCTCAGGGAAACGCTCCCCGATGGCCGCGCGGCCCGCTCAGCACCCAAGCATCCGCATTTGACATCGGCTTTAGGTTAAACTGATCTTAGGCTGCCCGCTCCCGAGAACCGGTTGGTTTTCCGGTGGCGCGGCCGCGAGCCGCAAAATCGACATTCAAACGCCGCGCGAGTTGCGTGGCGGCTGACGCGATTGCTACCCGGCAATTCCATAGTCGAGCGCCTCAGAAGGAAATTGAATGGAAGACAAACTTAAACTGGCCGTGTTCATCGACTTCGATAACATCGAGATCGGCGTCAAATCCACCCTGTACCGGGAGTTCGACGTGGCCGCCGTACTGGATGCGCTGAAGGAACGCGGTGAAATCGTCACCTGCATCGCCTACGCCAACTGGGGACGGCAAGAAAGCGCCACCCGCGCCATGACGGAGCATGCCGTACAAATGGTGCAGCGCGACCCGTCCCCGCGCGGCGACAAGAACGGCGCGGACATCAACCTGGCGCTCGACGCGCTGGAAATGGCCTTCACGCACGATCACATCAACGCCTTCGCCATCGTCAGCGGGGACAGCGATTTCATGGCCCTGCTCAACAAGTTGAAACAATACGATAAACGCGTATTCGTGCTGGGCGGGAGAGCTTTCACCAGCACCATTCTGCAGAAGAACTGTCACGAGTTCATCAGCTACGAATCGCTACTGGATGAGCCCAAACAGGCCCCGCCGCCGCATACGCGGGCCGCTCATCAACACACCGGGCAGCCGCCGCAACAGCAGCAGCAGCGCGGACCGCAGGCGCACCGGCGTCCTGCGCCGCTGGATCTGGCGCAAGCCATGCCGCTGGTGGAGCGCGCCCTGCAAGCCCTCGAGCGCCGCAGCGTGCGCCCGCAGCTTGGGCTGCTGAAATCCACCATGCTGCAACTCGATTCCGCCTTCAGCGAGAAGGCTTACGGGTCCGGCTCTTTTACGGATTTCGTGGAGAAGCTGCAAAAGGCCAACTACGTCCAGGTCACCGGCGGCGAAGGCCGCTACATGATCAAGCGCATTGGCGCGGCGGGCCCCGAGAAGACCACCGTGCGCCCGGAGGCGGCACTGCCGGTCCTGCGCGATGTGCTGGAGACGCACCGCATGGAGGTGGACGAAGGTGTGGCATCCGACGCGCTCGCCGAATGGGTGAAGCAGGAGCACCCCGACTACGATTGGAAGCAATACGGCTTTCAGGAATTCAGCGAGCTGCTGAACTATGCGCAGGACAAGCTGGTGGTGCGCGTCAATCCGGATGAAGAGAAGGGGCTCACGGTGTACCTGGGTCCGGAATTCCATCCGCCCGCGCCGCCCGAGGCTCCGCCGGAGCCGGCCATCGAGGAGGAGATCGAGGAGCCGCAGCCTATCGTAGCTGGCCAGCCCACAGCGGCCGGGATCATCCCGGACGTACCCGAGCCCACGCGCGGCCGGACTACCCGCAAGAGCGCGCAACCCAGATCCTCGGGGCCACCGAAAAAGCGCACGCCCCGGCGCAAGAAGGTGGATCCAAACGTAGCGTAGGTGGGGTGAGCATCGCTCACCGCCTCCGGATTGGATTTTTGCCCCAGTCGTGGAGCAACCTACGTTATGCAAGAAGTTGTCCTCGACACAAATGGCCTGGTCGCGGCCCTTCGCTCGAAGCGAGGGGCCTCGTACGAGTTGGTTCGCTCCATCGGTCAAGGCGACTGGCGGCCCAATATCTCGGCGGCCCTCGCGCTGGAATACGAGGACGTACTGAAGCGCAAGGATCTGCTGCCTCTGAGCGGAGCGGAGGTCGACGAGTTCTTGGATTATGTGTTTCAGGCTTCGAACCTGGTTCCGTCTGTCCTACGCCGGCGCCCAAGCTTGCGGGACCCGGACGACGAGCGTATCCTTGAAATAGCAGTCGAGTGCAGGGCCGTAATTGTTACCTTCAATAGGAGAGATTTCGCCGGGGCGGACCGCTTTGGGATACCGATACGGACGCCAGGCGAATTCATACGGGATCTGAGGGAGAGACGATGAGCGTGAGTGTTAGCGTGCCTGAGGAGTTGTACCGGAAGGCGGCCGAGATCGCTGAGGCGCAACATCTTTCAGTTGATGAGGTCTTCGCATCGGCATTCGTGGAGCAGGTTGCGGCATGGGAACGTCTGCAACGACGAGCGCTGCGCGGCAGCCGCGAAAAGTTTCTGGCGATTCTCGACAAAGTGCCCGACATCGAACCAGAGGACTCCGACATACGATAACACTCAACCGTGGGGCGCGTTAGTTTTTGATGTGATTCTCCGGCCAATCTGGGGCCGCCTCCGCGCGAAGTCGTGGCACCCGACCCCACTTTCCTGTATCATCTCCCTCTATGGACCTCACACGTTATTGGCGCGCGCAACGCAATGGAAGCGACATCGAAGTGCAGTGGACGGGCTTTCGCTTCCGAGGCGGTTGGACACTGCGGCTGCTGGTCAATGGCGAATTGAAAGCGGAGCGCAAGGTCCGCAGGTTTGTCCGGAATTTTGAGATGCAAGACGGCCCGGTTACCGTAAACTTCTGGGGCAAGCCGTTCCGGCATCGGTGCACGATATCCGCGGGCGGAACCGTGCTTGCCGATAGCACGCAACCGTGGAACGCATTGGCTTTTGCGGTAATTTTCGGCCCAATCTGCATAGTCTTGATTCTTGCGCTCATCATGATCTTGAGCGGTTCGCGTGCGGCTGGTTGAATCCAGGCTGACGCCGCAGCCACAACCCACCACCCCAGCACCGTACAATGAAAGCATATGGGGCCAAGCCGCTCCGCCGCATTCGCACTCGAAACAGATCCTTCGCAATACCGCCACTGGCGTCTGGCCGTGGAGCCGCCCCTGGCCACGCTGACCCTGGCGGTGGCCGAAGAGTCTCCCGTGGTTCCCGGCTATAAGCTCAAGCTCAATTCGTACGATCTGGGCGTGGATATCGAACTGGCCGACGCAGTCACGCGGCTGCGCTTCGAGCATCCCGAAGTGCGCGCGGTGATCGTCACAGGCGGCCTGGACCGCGTCTTTTGTGCGGGCGCCAACATCCACATGCTGGCCACTTCCACGCACGGCTTCAAGGTCAATTTCTGCAAATACACGAACGAAACGCGCCTGGCCATTGAGGACGCCAGCGCGCACAGCGGGCAGCATTATATCGCCGCGTGCAACGGCACCACGGCGGGCGGCGGCTACGAACTGGCGCTGGCCTGCGAAGAGATTTACCTGGTGGACGACGGAAACTCCGCGGTCAGCCTACCGGAGGTGCCGCTGCTGGGTGTTCTGCCGGGCACCGGCGGCCTCACGCGCGTGGTGGATAAGCGCAAAGTGCGGCGCGATCTGGCGGATGTTTTCTCCACGCTGGCCGAAGGCATCAAGGGGAAGCGCGCCGTGGAGTGGCGCTTGGTGGACGGCGTGTTCCCGCGCAGCCGCTTTCAGGAAGCCGTGCGCGAGCGCGCCCTCGCGCTGGCCGCCGAAGAAACCCCGCCGCACGAACCCGGCATTCTGCTGGACGCGCTTTCGCCGGAAGTGACGCCGGACGCCGTGCATTACCGTCACGTCGAGCTGCAAATGAATCGCAAAGCCCGCACCGCCGAGTTGACGATACACGGTCCCGAAGGCGCACAGCCCGATACGCCGGAAACCATCCGCGCCGCCGGGGCTGATTTCTGGCCGCTGCGCGCCTTCCGCGAAATCGACGATGCGCTGCTGCGGCTGCGCTTTCATAACGACGAGATCGGCCTGGTCCTGCTAAAAACGCGCGGAGAGATCGACGCTGTGCGCGCGATCGATACGACGCTTTACCATCTTCGCGAGGACTGGCTGGTAAACGAGATCCTGTTGTTGATGGCCCGCACGCTGCGCCGCCTGGATCTGACCGCGCGCAGCCTGTTCGCGGTGGTGGATAGCGGCTCCTGCTTCGCCGGCAGCCTGCTCGAAGTCGCGCTGGCCGCGGACCGCATCTACATGCTGCGCGACTCCGCGCGCGCGGTGCACCTGGCATCGTCCGCACTGAATGGCGGCCTGCTGCCCATGACGCACGGCCCGTCGCGATTGCAGGTGCGCTTCCTGGCCGACCCCGCGCGCGTGGAAGACATCGTCGGCGAATCCGAACCCTTCGATACCGACGCCGCCGAAGAAGCCGGCCTGGCGACCGCCGCGGTGGACGAAATCGACTGGGAAGACGAGTTGCGCGTGGCCATCGAGGAGCGCGTCAGCCTGTCGCCCGATGCGCTTACCGGCATGGAAGCCAACCTGCGTTTCGCGGGCGCCGAAAACGCCGACAGCAAGGTCTTCGGACGGCTTTCGGCCTGGCAGAACTGGATTTTCTCGCGCCCCAATGCCACCGGCGAGCGCGGCGCTCTCACGCTGTACGGTAAGCCGGAGCGGCCTCAATTCAACTGGCGGAGGACCTAGATGTCCCTCTACGAACGCATTCCGAACAACGTCGACCTCTCGAACGACAAGCGCCTGCTGCGCGCGCTGGAACACTGGCTCCCCAACTATATGCAGTGGTGGAGCGACATGGGTCCGGAAGGTTTTCAGGCGGACGACGTGTATCTGCGCACTGCGACATCCGTGGAGCCGGGCGGCTGGGCGCATTTCGACTACGTGAAGATGCCGGACTACCGTTGGGGCATCTTTCTGGCGCCGCCGGAACACGATCGCCTGGTGGGCTTCGGCGATCATATGGGTCTGCCCGTGTGGCAGGAAGTGCCCGGCGAATATCGCAACATGCTGCGCCGGCTGATCGTCACGCAGGGCGACACCGAACCGGCCAGCGTGGAGCAGCAGCGGCTGCTGGGGCAGTCCGCACCCAGCCTGTACGATCTACGCAACCTTTTCCAGGTGAACGTGGAGGAGGGCCGCCACCTGTGGGCCATGGTCTACCTGCTGCATTCGTATTTCGGACGCGATGGCCGCGAGGAGAGCGAAGAGTTGCTGGAGCGCCGCAGCGGATCGAGCGACAAGCCGCGCATCCTGGAGGCGTTCAACGAGCCGATCGAAGACTGGCTGTCGTTCTACATGTTCACGACCTTCACGGATCGGGACGGCAAGTACCAGTTGCTGGCGCTGGCGGAAAGCGGATTCGATCCGCTCTCGCGCACCACGCGCTTCATGCTGACCGAGGAAGCGCATCACATGTTCGTGGGCGAATCCGGCGTGCGCCGGGTGGTGCGGCGCGCCTGCGAGATCATGCGCGAAACCGGCGACGACGATGTGCGCCGCCAGGGCGTGGTGGATCTGCCGACCGTGCAGAAGTACATCAACCTGTGGTTCAGCCTGAGCCTGGATTTGTTCGGCGGCGAGGTTTCCAGCAATGCCGCCAGCTTCTTCAGCGCGGGGATGAAGGGGCGCGCGCAGGAGCCTAAGTATGCCGATCACCTGGCGCTGGAGGGCTCGTATGCGGTCGCCGGCGAGGACATTCCGTTGCGCAATGCCATGAACGAGGTGCTGCGCGACTCATACATCGAGGACTGCGAAAAATGCCTGGAACGCTGGAACCGCGTGATTACGGAGCACGAGATCCCTTACCAGTTGCGGCTGCCCGACCGGCGCTTCCACCGGCACATCGGCGCTTACGCGGCGCACCGCTTCGATCCGGCGGGTCATCGCCTGACGGTGGAGCAATGGAACGAGCGGCGCGACGAATTCCTGCCTGGCGAGAAGGACTCCGCCTATGTGCGCAATCTGATGGCGCCGGGCATCCCGGAGATTGGCAAGATCGCGCACTGGATTTCCAAGCCGACTACCGGGATCCACGGCAAACCGTTCGAGTTTGAGTACGTGCGGCGGGAGCAGTAGGCCACGCGCGCGAGATAAATTGGTTGCATGGATCAGGCAAGCGAGAAACCTCAGCCATTATATTTGGAGGATCTTCACGTCGGGCAGCGGTTCACCTCCGGGACGTATCGCGTTGACGAGGACCGCATCAAAGCTTTCGCCGCGGAGTTCGATCCGCAGCCCTTCCACCTGGATGCAGCGGCGGCCCAATCCACCATCTTTGGGGGACTGGCCGCCAGCGGTTGGCATACCGCCGCGATCACCATGCGGCTCATGGTCGGCGGCGGAGTCCCGTTCGCCGCGGGCATCATCGGTGTGGGCGGGGAAATCGCCTGGCCACGGCCCACGCGCGCCGGCGATGTGCTACGGGTGGAAAGCGAGATCGTCGAGATCATACCGTCGCGCTCGAAACCGAACCAGGCCCTGGTGAAGGTACGCAGCACCACGTTGAATCAGGATGGAGAGCCGGTGCAAGTGTTCACGGGGAAGATCCTGGCGTTCAAGCGGTCGGGTGTTTGAATATGCGGACTCTGGTGGTGGGCGCCGGTGCAATCGGCGGCTATTTCGGCGGCAGATTGCTCGAAGCCAATCGGGATGTGACTTTCCTCGTCCGTCCACGGCGCGCCGCCGAGTTGGCCGCTGAAGGATTGCGCATCAAGAGCCGTCTCGGCGACGTGACACTTTCCGCGCCGCCGGCGATTCTGGCGGAAAACCTGGCTCAGACGCCGGCGCCGTTCGATCTGGTGCTGCTCAGCGTCAAGGCCTACGGCCTCGAAGGCGCAATGGCATCCTTCGCGCCGGCGGTGGGGCCCGAAGCCGTAATCCTTCCGCTGCTGAATGGCATGCGGCACCTGGAGATCCTCGACGAGCGGTTTGGGCGGTCTCGCGTGCTGGGCGGCCAATGCGTGATCGCCGCGACCCTCAACGAGAAACATGAGATCGTGCACCTGAACGAGTCGCACTCGCTCTCGTTTGGGGAGCGCGATGGAACACTGTCCGCGCGCGTGAAAGCCATCGGGAATCTGATGGCGGGGGCGAAATTCGAGGCAAACGCCAGCGCCGCGATCCTGCTCGACATGTGGGAGAAGTGGGTATTTCTGGCGACTCTGGCCGGCGGCACGTGCCTGATGCGCGCGGCCATTGGAGATATTTCCACGGCGCCGGGCGGGGCGGATCTGGTGCTCCGCCTTCTCGACGAGTGCCGCGCCGTGGCCGCGGCCGAAGGCTACCCGCCGCGGGAGGTGTTCCTCAATGGTATCCGCCCCATGCTCACCGCGACAGGCTCGCCACTCACCGCTTCGATGCTGCGCGATATCGAAAATGGCGCCCCGATCGAGGCGGACCACATCGTCGGCGATCTCCTGCGGCGCGGGCGGGACCAACTGCCGAAGGGCGGTCTTGCAGTTCTTCCGATTGTCTACACTCACCTGAAAGCGTACGAAGCGCGGCGCGCTCGGCAAACTCGAAATCCATGATATTGTAAGCCGTCTTGTGGGGCGGCCAATCTTGGCCGCAGCCGGCTTTTCAGCCGGCTCGACGCTGTCAAGGAGACATGCATTCATTGCGCTATGTGAAGATCGGCGCTCTGGCGCTTGCGCTGATACTGTTCGGGACCGCCGCATTCCTGATCGTGTCCGACCGGATGGGCCAGCCCGCGCCGCCGCCTTCGGCCAGCCTGATCGCCAAGGCTGCGCAGTATCGCGCGCGGATCGAGCGCGATAACTTCGGCGTACCGCACATCTTCGGCCCCAGAGACGCGGATGTCGCTTTCGGCATGGGCTTCGCCCATTCCGAAGACGATTTCGCCACGATCCAGCAGGTGGCGCTGGCGGTGCGCGGCCAGCTCGCCGCCACCGAGGGGCCGAAAGCCGCCGTCACGGACTATCTCGTCCGCCTCTTCCGGGTCTGGGAAACGGTCAATGCCAAATATGAAAGCGACCTTCCCCCGGATCTGCGGCAAGTGCTCGAAGCTTATGCGGACGGCGTGAATTATTACGCGGCTCTCCATCCGAATCAGGTGATGCGGGGCCTGCTTCCCTTCACCGGCAAGGATGTGGTGGCCGGGTTCGTCTTCAAACTGCCTTTCTTCTATGGGCTGGACCACGAGTTGCTGAAGTTGACCAGCCCGGCAAGCGGCGGCGCCATCTCGAACAGCGGCAAAAACGCTTTTCTGCGCACGGACGCGCCGCTGCCGGTCGGGTCGAACGCGGTGGCCGTAGCGCCGTCGCGCTCGGCCGACGGAGCCACACGGCTGCTGGTCAATTCCCACCAGCCCTATACCGGTCCGGTCTCCTGGTATGAGGCGGTGCTCGAAAGCGGAGAAGGCTGGCACGTGGCCGGCGGCTTCTTCCCCGGGTCGCCATTCATGCTGCATGGCCACAACCAGCATCTGGGCTGGGCGAACACGGTGAACGGACCCGACCTGGTGGATGTCTACAAGCTGGTGGTCAATCCCGCAAACCCCAACCAATACCGGCTGGACGGACATTGGCGGGATTTTCAGAAGAGCGACGCCCGAATCCGCGTGAAGATCTGGGGGCCGCTGGTATGGACCGTGCATCGCGAGGTGCTATACGCGGAGCAAGGTCCGGTGATGAAGACGGAGCGGGGCGCGTTCGCCATCCGCTATGCGGGCATGGGCGAGGTGCGGGCGCCGTTGCAATATTTCCGTCTCAACAAGGCAGCCAATCTCGAGGAATGGCGCGCGGCCATGCGGCTGCAGGCGATACCCAGCCTCAACTATGTGTATGCCGACGAGAAGGGGAATATCGGGTACATCTATAATGGCTCGTTCCCGGTACGGAAGGAAGGTCCGGATTGGCAGGGGATTCTGCCCGGCGACCGCTCCGACCTGATCTGGCGCAGCTATCTGCCGTTCGACAAAGAGCCGCAACTGTGGAATCCGCCGTCGGGGTTCGTCTTCAACTCGAACAACACGCCGTTCCACGCGACCGCGCCCGCCGGCGACCTGAAACCGGAGTATTTTTCGCCGACCCTCGGAATTCAGACCGACATGACCAGCCGCGCCTGGCGCGCGATCGAGACTTACGGCGCGGATCCCCGGATCACGGCGGAGGCATTCCACGCCTACAAATACGATCTCGCCTACAGCACGCGTTCGGATGAGGAGCGGGTCTTCGCGGAGATCCTGGCGATCGATCCGGGCAACGATGCGTTGCTCCGGCAGGCGCACGACATTCTACAGCGCTGGGACCGCCGGACCGATGTGGCGAACCGTGGCGCGGCGCTGGCCATCCTGACGATCGAGCCGGTGATCCTCGCCCGGCTGGAGGGCAAGGCGCCCCGCCGGCCGATCGATGCGTTGCGGGAAGCCATGCGGACGCTCCAGGAGCATTTCGGGCGGCTGGATCCGGAGTGGGGACAGGTGAACCGCTTGCGCCGCGGCGCGCTCGATCTGGCCATCGATGGCGGCCCGGATATCTTTCGCGGCGTGTATGGAGAGCCGCAACCCGACGGCACTCTGACTGCGATGGCCGGCGACACTTTCGTCATGTTCGTGACCTGGGACAAGGCGGGCAAGCTGACGTCGGAGAGCATCCATCAGTTTGGCTCGGCGACGCTGGACCGGAGTTCACCGCATTATGCGGACCAGGCGCGCCTGTTCGTGGCCATGCGGACGAAAGCCGTCCTGTTCACGCAGGCCCAGCTTGCCGGGCATGTGGAGGCGGATTACCGGCCGGGAGATCGTGAGAAGGCGGCATCCAGCGTGAGCCGCTGATTCATGGGCAAAAACCGTGAATCCTATCTTCGGAAGACCTTATACCTCGCCGTGGCCAACTAAACGCCCGCCCGGTCATAATCGAATCATGGCCGGCGCCATCGAGATCGGAAGTCTGATCGACCGCCATCCGATCCGGGGCGGGCGGCCCAGGATCCCCGGCATGGGTATGATCCCGAGGCGTGGAGACTCGCGATCCAATCTTGTGGCATCTTCCTCCGCATGCGTGGCGTCCCCTTTAGGCGGTGCCGCTCGCGGTGAAGTAAACTGGAATCAACTATGAGCGATTTACCGGCCAGTCAATATATCGAGGCCCGCGGCGACGGCTATCGGGTTGCGGGAACGCGCATATCGCTCGACAGCATCGCCCACGCACTCCGCCGCGGAGAGACCGTTGGGGAAATACTCGCCGACTTTCCCGCGCTCCAGTCTCGCCAGACATTGGAAGGCGTTGTCGCTTTCGTCCAGGCGCACCAGCGGGAGGTCGGCGCCTATCTGGCGGAACAAGACCGCCGCTGGGATCGTGCGCGGAAGGGGAACCCGCCGGATCTGGTCGAGAAGGCTCGACGATACCGTAAGGAGAAGGATCTCAGACCCGCTTGACGGCTCTTCTGCTGGCCGACGCGGACCTCCGCTTCGGGATCGTCTACGGTCTTCAAAGGCGAGACCCAGCCATTGACTTCCTGCCGGCCCAGGGAATTATCCCGGACTCGATGGAAGACCCCGATGTATTGGCGTTGGCTGCCGGCCTTGGGCGCGTTCTCGTTTCTCACGACCGTAAAACCATGCCGGGCCACTTTTACCGTTTCCTGGAAAAAGGGGATTCGCCGGGGTTGATTCTTGTTCCACAAGTCTTGGCCATCGGTTCCGCCATTGAGGAACTTCACGTCGTTTGGGCATGTGGCGAGGCCGAAGAGTTTAGAAACCGGGTTATCTATTTGCCTTTGTAGCGGGTCAACGCGCAATCCTCGGTCCTGGAGGGCCGCCCCACAATCGTCACTGCACCGCGATCCCCCGCGCCTCCAGCAATTCCCCCGTCCGCAACAACAGATTCATCAAATTCCGCCGGTAGCCCACCGCATTCTGCACCACGCTCGATTCGGCCGTTTCGAGCGCGCCCTGCGCCTGCAGCACGAAGAAGAAGGTGCTGTTGCCCAACTCTAATTTCTTCTGCTCCGCTTCCATGTACTTCCTGGAAAATCTTCTACACGCTTCGCGCGGCTGAAGAGGGTCCCAGGGCGGCGGCGTATTTCAGTAGGCGCAATGGGTTTTCGGCGGCGCGCGGGTCCTCCAGGAGATCCCGCAATTCGGATTTATGCGGCGGATTGGGTGATTCGGTTGAAACGCTTGCACTCTTGAATTCACTACTCATTGTGGTGCGAACTGCGAAAAGGGTGCCCTTGGGTGACGGTTCGTGCCAAAATACGGCCTTGCGGGTAGCATTGAATGGAAATTGAGCCAACTCCGAAGCAAGCGCTGATCCTGCCCCCGTCGTCTCTCAAGCCGCCGGGTCCCCTGTCGCGGAGACCGTGGTTGAACGGGGAAATAGGGCGACATTGGAGGACGCAGGCCGCGGAAGAGGCCCCTTGGAACGAATGGCGGTACTTGAGCAGAAGGTCGCCCAGATGGAGGCCGACAATCGCGGTTTCTGGGGCTGGGTAAAGAAATGGGGAGGCTTTGTGGGGTTGCTGGCAGGCGTTCTGGGTATCCCGAAAGCTATGATCGACGCCCGCGCCTCGCTTTGGGTCCATCCAAACAGCCGCATGATCTGTGATTATCCTGTTATTGTAGCCTTCAACAAAGACTCGGACCTGCTGCAGATAAGCTTCCCCTTTACCCTGCAAAACAATGGTGGAGCGGACGAAGTCATAAGGGCTGTGTGGGGCCGCCTGGTTCCACCACGAGGCCAAGAGCTACAGTTTGAGTCCAGCCGTGCATCGATCACCGAGAAGGGAACCGCGATGCCGATTCAATTTACCGTCAATAAGGCCAGTTCGCGCGATTTCTATTGTGCCCTCGCAGCGGACGTAGACCCCAAGGAGATTCCGCGCGATAAAGGCGTCTGGACGCTGCGCGTTGAACTGACGGGGATTGAGAAGCCCCTGTCGTACTCATACCACTTGTTCATTAGCGCCGAGGCGATTGACGACCTCGCAAAACAAGGCGGCTCCTTGAAGTTGATAAGCGGCATTCCGGAATATACTTCAAATTAAAAAGAGAGGATGTGGAGACATGCGTCTGATTCTACTACTTGCACTCACCTCGATAGCGATCTCGATCACGTTGTTGTCGGAGGATTCCAGCGGCAAGATACTCCGCGACATCTATGGCAGCGACAAGATTGCTCAGCCTTGGACGCTTCCGCAACAGAAAGGTGATGCGGCAACAGGCGTTGTGATGTCGGAAGCACAGGATAAGCTGTACCTCGATACGGATCCCTGCAACAGCAAAGTCGAGACTTTTTCCAAACCGTACGAGAAAACGCCCACGGGTAAGAGTACCAAGTGCAAGGGGCACGAAATCGATCTCTTCTTCGTCAGGCAGAAGTAGAATGCGATCATGGCTGCCGACCCCCCGGCGGAGCCCGGGTAGGCCCCCTCACAGACTCACTGTACCGCGATCCCCCGCGCCTCCAGCAATTCCCCCGTGCGCAACAACAGATTCATCAAATTCCGCCGGTAGCCCACCGCATTCTGCACCACGCTTGACTCGGCCGTTTCCAGCGCACCCTGCGCCTGCAGCACGAAGAAAAAGGTACTGTTGCCCAACTCTAATTTCTTCTGCTCCGCTTCCATGTACTTCCTGGAAAAATCCTCCGCCACCACCGACAGCTTCATGGCGTCTTTGCTGGATTCCACCTGGCTCACCGCCGTCAGCACGTCCAGGCGCACTTGCTGCCGCACCGTGCGTACATTCAGGGCGTCGCGTTTCTTCGCGACCAGGGCGTCCGCCATGTCCGCCGACGCCTGGTGATTCTTGATCGGCAGCCGCAGCGTCAGCCCGACGGAATACATGGGGTAGCTGAAGCCGAACATCTGGGTCAGGGCATCGCCGAAACCGCCCGGAATCGGAGCCGCCGCGGACAGAATCCCCGGAATGCTGCTCGGTGGATAGAAGATCCCTCCCAGCCCCTGCGTCGAGTAGCTGCCGGTCAATTCCAGATCCGGGAGGAGTTCGTTCTTGGCCAGCTTGATCCCCAGATCGTCGATGTCCAGACTCTGTGTGGCCGACTTCAGGTCCGGCCGCGCGGCCAGAGCTTTCCGCACTTCTTTCTCGGCGTCAATGGGTGGCGCGTCCGCTTCAGGCGTCACGGTCTCGGTCAGTACGATGGGCAGCGTGCGAATCTGCGGATCCAGATCGGCCCCCATCTGTCTGCGCAGCGCGTCCTCGGTCTGCCGCAGGAGGTACTGGGCCTGCGAAACGCCGATCTGCGAAGTGGCGTACTGCTGCTGCGGATTGTAAATGTCCAGGGGCGAGAGCGCGCCCAACTCCAGCTCCCGCTGCGCGCGCTTCAGCGCCTGGTCCGCCAGGTCGCGCGCATTTTCGGCCACGCGCAGGTTTTCGCGCGCCAGCACCGCGTCCCAGTAGGCGTTCTCGGCGTTGCTCACCAGTTGCAGCAGGCTGGTCTTCAGGTCATACTCCGTCTTGCGCAAGGTGCTGCTGGCCACCATGATGGGCACGCGATTGATGTACTCGCCGCGATTCTTGATCAGCGGCTGCGAGATGCTCAACGAGAGGCTGGAAGTGAGGGTGGGATTGTAATAGTAGTAGCCGCTGTTGGTGGAGAGCTTCGCAGCGGAGTAGTCGACGTTGTATTGCAAGCCGGTGGGCAGGGTCTGGGCGTAGTTGAAATTGGCGGGCTGGGAGAGCTGCACCAGCGCGCTGGCGCCGGCGCCCGCCGTAAGCTGATCGCCCGTTGGCGTGCGCTGCTCCGTGCTGCTGAAGCTGGCGGTAGCCAGCGGATCGAACGCCGCGAATGCCCGCGTGATGGCGTTTTGCGCCACATCCACGGTCAGCCGCTGGATGGCGATGTCCGTATTGTTCGCCATCACCAGTTCCAGATATCCGCGCAGCGATAGCTCCAGCTTGCCGCCCACCACGTAGTCCGGCAGCCGCGCCGGGGACTGCAGTTCCACCTTCGTGACGGGCCGCGCGAAGGTCTCGCGGAAATACGAAGGCTTGGGAAACGAGGCAAGCTGCCCGAACGCGGCGGCCGCCAACAGAAAGCCGGCGAAGAAAGAGCGGAAAAGCATGTATTATCTATGATTGGACGCTGCAACCGGCCATTTCGCTCAGATTTTTTGACGCATTGCCCGCGCCGTATGTCGATTTGGCGCGTCTCCGTTCGTTATAAGGTTGCAACACGCAAAACCCAGAGGAGAAAACCAATGAAACGACACCTTCTTGTTATTGCCACCGTATTGTCGACGGCCGCCGCGGTCGCTACCGTGCAGGCGGCCGGTCCGAAATCCGAAGTATCCCCGGGACCGGCGGCCTACGCCCGGCTCAAGACCTTGGTGGGCGAGTGGGAAGCCGACACCGCTATGGGCAAAGCTCACGTCAGCTATGAACTCATCGCCGGCGGCACGTCCCTGGTGGAAAAGGAAACCGGGGACAAGATGCCGGCCATGCTCACCGTCTACTACCTGGACGGCGACCGGCTGCTGCTGACCCACTACTGTATGGCGGGCAACCAGCCGCGCATGCAGGCGCGCGCCTTCAACTCCGAAACCGGAGAAGTGGCGTTCGAGTTTCTGGATGCCACCAACCTCAAGCCGGGCGCCGGGCACATGCACAATGCCAACATCCGCCTGGTCGATAACGACCACTTCAGCACCCAGTGGGAGTTCTACGAAAACGACCGGCAGAAGACGGCCGAAACCGCGCAATACACGCGCGTAAAATAGGAGAAAACGATGCCACATTTCATGCTATTGCTACACGACGACCCGGCCGGGTTTCATCAGCTCAGCCCGGAGGAGATGCAGAAGGCCATGGAGAAATACATGGCCTGGACGAAAAAGCCCTTCACCCGCGACGCGCACCGGTTGACGGAGGACCCCGGCCGCGTGATGCGTTCCAAGGGCGGCCAGATCCGCACCACCGACGGCCCCTACAGCGAAACCAAGGAGATCCTGGGCGGCTACTACACCATCGAGGCCGCCGATTATGATGAAGCGGTGCGGCTGGCGATGGATCACCCGACCGTGAGTCACGGCGGCACCATCGAGATAAGGCAAGTCTGGGGAACGTAGCCGCATCCTCCGATACCGGAGTGCTGCTGGAGCACCTCTTCCGGCAACAGGCGGGCCGAATGGTCGCGCATCTCACGCGGCTGCTCGGCCCGGCCCATTTGGAATTGGCGGAAGAGACCGTGCAGGAGGCCATGCTGCGCGCCCTGCAAACCTGGCCCTACCAGGGCGTTCCCGAAAACGCAGCAGCATGGCTCTTCCGCGTAGCCCACAATATCGCCATCGACGCGGTGCGCCGCAACCGCGCGCTGGGCGAGAAGACCGGGGCGATCGTCGCCGAACTCTCCCACGCAGCCGCCGCCGCGCCGAACGATCCCGACCTCGAAGAGCAGCTTCGCGACGACGAGCTGCGCATGATCTTCATGTGCTGCCATACGGATATTCCACACGACGCGCGCGTGGCCTTGAGCCTGAAAACCGTGGGCGGCTTCGGCGTGCGCGAGATCGCCCGCGCCTTCTTGGCCGACGATGCCGCCATCGCGCAGCGCCTGGTGCGCGCCAAGCGCCAGATCCGCGACGGCCGGCTGACGCTCGATATGCCGCGCGGACCCGAGTTGAAACTGCGCCTCGATTCGGTGCTGGAAGTCGTCTACTTCATGTTCAACGAAGGCTACGCCGCGCATGCCGGCGAGGACCTGATTCGCCAGGATCTCTGTCTGGAAGCTTTGCGGCTGGGCCGTCTGGTGGCGGCCTCCTCCATCGCCGAGCCGCGCGCCCATGCGCTGGTCGCCCTCATGGCGCTGGAGGCCGCCCGGCTGCCCGCGCGCGTGGATGAATCGGGCGACCTGATCCTGCTCGAATCGCAGGATCACAGGCGCTGGGACCAGCGTTTGATCGCCCTCGGATTTCATCACTTCGACCGTTGCATCGCGGGCGAGGAAGTCTCCGAATATCACGTGCAGGCGGCCATCGCGGCGACCCACGCGCGCGCGGCCGATCCGCCATCGCGGGATTGGCCCATGATCCTCGATTTATACGACCAACTGCTGGCGCTGAACGGCTCGCCGGTGGTGGCGCTGAATCGCGCCGTGGCGGTGGCCAAAGTGCGCGGCCCGGCGGAGGCGCTGGCCGCGCTGGAGCCGCTGGCCAACGATCCAAAGCTGCGCGGCTACTATCTGCTGCTCGCCGTGCGCGGGCACCTGCTGCTGGAACTCGGCCGGCCGGCGGAAGCCGCAGCTTGCTATCGGGCCGCGCTGGACTGCCCGTGCTCCGAGCCCGAGCGCCGATTCCTGGTGGCGCAGGCTTTAGCCTGTGAACGCGCGGAAGACGCTATAATATCGGATCTCGCGGAGGATGCATGAAGTTCAGCGCGGAGGATTTCAAACACCTGTATGCCGAAATGCCCGACGACGAGCTGCGTTCGCTCGTCAGGGAGGAACTCTCGGAGGTTGCGCGGCAGTGCTACGACTATGAGTTGCAGCGCCGGGGTTTGCAGGCCAAGCTGCCCCGCAGTACGGTTCGGCCCGTAGTCATAGCCGAGGAGCCAGAGCAAATCGCGCCGGCGTCCGAAGGGGTCTTAGAGGAGGCGGCCGAGCAGGAGGAAGAAGAAGATCTGGCCCCGGCTGCCATCTTCGCGTCGCGCGACGAGGCCAAGGCGGCCAAGGCGCTGCTGCAATCCGCTGCGATCCCGGCCTTTTTGGAAAACGATACCCTGGCCGCGGGCGGATTCCGGCTGCTGGTGGCCGCTTCGTATGTCGATCAGGCGCGCGAGGTCCTCGGGGAGGCACAATGAGTACACCCAGAAAGAACAATTTGCCGCCCGAAAAGCCGAAGCTATACGAGAATCTGGTCGGGACAAATCCCGACACAGAGCGGAAGGGCGCAACCGTTCCCTATACTTCGCTGAACGGGAATATGTTCAGCTATCTGCACGCCTCGGGCGCGGTCGCGCTCAGGCTTCCCGCGGGAGAACGCGAGAAATTCCTCGCGAAGTACAAGACCAAGCTTTTCGAGGCATATGGGATCGTGCAAAAGGAGTATGTGACCGTTCCGGACGCTCTCCTGGCGAAGACCAAAGAGCTGAAACCCTACTTCGAGATGAGCTACGAATACGCCAAGAGCCTAAAGCCCAAGCCCAGTAAGAAAAAGGGGTCCTGACTTCTGTCTTCTGACTTCTGTCTTCTGTCTCCTGTCTTGCCTCAGAAATCGTCGATCATCCAAACATTCGTCCCGTTGTTCCACCGTAGGAAAGCAAGCTGTTTCCCGTCGTGCGACGGTACTCCCCATGTCATCAACCCATCCTGAGGCTGCTCAAAGAGCACCTTCGACTCACCCCGCGGATTCACGTGCAACAGGCACGAGCCGTTGCCTGGCATCACGCTTGAGACAAACCATCCCTTTCCGTCGGCTGCCCAAAATAGAACCTCCAATGCCTTGCGCCCCGGCACTTCGACTTCCGAAGTATTGCCGCCATTGATCGGGATACGCCGGATTCGATTGCCGATCCCCTTGGGATCCACTGCTGCGATTTCCGATCCGTCCGGCGAAAGGTCGAAGCTGGGAGACCAGCGCGAGTCGAATTCCATGCGGCCGATTTCGCCGCCTTGTCCCTTGGCATGGTCGAAACGGTAGAACGTCAGCACCTTGCCCCGAAGCCGGGCGAGTGCGCATATATCGGGCCGCTCGGAGCGCAACCGACATCGATACCCGCGTCCCGGATCACATCGCTGGATGCTCCTCCATTCATCGGTATGCGGCGCACAGGCAAAGGCTGGTTCCAGGACAAGGTTTCGCCGGCCGGTACCGAGCGGAAGTAGATCCACTGGCCGCCGAACCGGGGAAACATGGCATCTGGGGAATCCATGCTGAGCAATTCCGGGACGCTCTGGTCGAGGCGCTGGCGGAAGACCTGGAACCTGCCGTTGCGATTGGAGGAAAAAACCACCGACTGGCCGTCGGGTGTCCAGAATGCCGGGTAGTCGTCGCTCTCGTCCAACGTCAAACGGCGGGTATTTGCCAGTTCGGTCCCGCCAGCCCGCAGGTCCCCGACGTACACGTTTGCCTGCCACCTTCCGTTCAACAAGGCGACCTGTTTGCCATCCGCCGTCGCTGAGATTCCCGAAATGCTAAAATTCGTCCAGTCCGTGAGCTTGTGGGGTGGGCCCGTGGGCTTCCCCAGGACCGTGTCCACCGGCAGTTCCCAGAGGTTTGTGAAGTTCTGGGGGCCTTCCGCCGCTGCGTAGATCAGTCTTCCCTGGGGCAAGAGCCGAAAAGCACGGGCGCTCTCGTCCGACAACACGACGGTCCGGCCGGCGCCCTTCAAGTCGCACGTTTCGAGCGTAATGCTCTCCTGCTCCTTTTCCCAGTGCACGCGTACGAACCACACTCTTCCGCCGTCGGGCGACCAGGACATCGGGTATAGCTTGTCCGGCGCCGTAGCGGTCAGGACTCGCCGTGGATTCTCGCCGTTACCGTCCATCATCCAAAGTTCGCGAATGCTTCCGTCCGTGTATACGACGTGGGCGCCGTCCGGCGAAACTGCCGCGTTCATGGCATTCTCGCGCAGCGGACTCAGCTTTCCGCCCAGGATGGAAAGCACGAAAAGGCCGGACAAATCGTTTAGTCGCTCGCCGACTATGAGCCGGGTTGCATCGGGATACCAGATCACCCTGGCCGGAGCCACGCCGGATCCAAGGGGGATGGAATGGGTTTCGCCGGAAGGCAAAGCCTGTATGGTGATGGATTGCGCGTCGGTATACGCGAGATATTTGCCATTCGGTGAAATGGCAAACGTGGCCACCGGATTCTCGACGGCGTTGGCCGTCACCCGATGCGGCAGGGGAATTGGTTTGTTCCGCTGCCGGATGGCTCCGCCCGGGAAAACGATCAGCGCTGCGAGTGCGGACGCGCCCACCACCGCGCCCATGATGAACCATCGGCTGCGCCAGCGGTTTGGATGCGTCGGCTTACCGGCGGCCTGCGGCTGGCTGGGCGCCGCCTCCAGCAGGTTGGCCGGGCCGTTGACCGGAATCTCCGGCGCGCCAGATCCCGGCGGCGGGATGGCGATTCGTTCGACCTGCGCCGCAAACCGGTAACCGCGTCCGGGTACGGTGACGATGAGTTGGTTCTCCGCCGACGGTTGCGCCGACAAAGCTTTTCTCAGCAGGAAAACGCTCTGGGTAAGATTGCTTTCCTCGACGATCGTGTCGCCCCAGACCGCCTTCATCAGTTCTTCTTTCGTCAGCAGCCGCTGCGTGTTGCGGGCCATGTACAGGAGCAGATCGAAAGCTCGCGAAGGGATCGCGATGGGCTTGCCGCCCCGCGCCAAGACGCGATTCGCGGGGTCCACCTCAAACCCCTCGAACCGGTACAAAGTATTGGTTTCAGGACCCATACGCCGCCTTGAGAACTAATTGAGAACCAATTGAGCAGGCGCTTGAGGACGAACGGGCAAGGTACGTGGTCTTATGGACCCGTAGCGGGCGCGATTGTGCACGAAGGCACGCCACCTGTCAATTGTACCGAAGGCTTGGCGGCTGGATCTCGACGGGCATGATCGAGCCCGAGAATGGCTTCTAGACTCAGAGTTCAAGGAGACCGTATGAAACGACGCCGAACATGCTTTCTCGTGGCCTTTTGTTTGTCGCTGGTCCACCTGACCTCTGCGCAGACGTCCACTGAAACTGCGTCCGCCCTGCCCCGGCTGATCCGCTTCGGCGGTGCTGTGAAGGGCCCCGACGGCAGCCCGCTGACCGGCGTGGCGGGCATTACCTTTGCGCTCTACTCCGAGCCAACCGGCGGCGCGGCGCTTTGGCTCGAGACGCAGAACGTAACCGCCGACAGTAACGGCCGCTATACAGCTTTGCTGGGCGCGACCAAACCCGAAGGCCTGCCGGCCGAGTTGTTCAATTCCGAGCAGGCCCGCTGGGTGGGTGTACAGGTGCAGGGACAGCCCGAGCAGCCGCGGGTGCTGCTGGTGAGCGCCCCCTACGCCTTGAAGGCCGGAGATGCGGAGACCATCGGGGGGCTGCCGCCATCGGCCTTCGTACTGGCCGCGCCACCCGCCAGCGGCCCGGCTGCGGCGAACGGTCCCGCCGCCATCGCGGCTGGGAGCAGGGACGTGACGCAAGCGACCGCCACCGACGTGACCACCACCGGCGGCACGGCCAACTATCTGCCGTTCTTCACCGGAGCCTCGACGATACTCGATTCGGCGGTGTTCCAGACCGGGACGGGCAGCACGGCTAAGATCGGTATCAACACGAGCGCCCCAGCAGCCACACTGGATGTGAAAGGGAACGCTATCGTCGCCGGCACGCTGATTCTGCCGGAAACCGGTATAGCCACCTCCACCGTGGGCGACAATTCGCAATCCTTGGATATGACGGCTTCGGTGTTCAACAGCGGCACCAGCACGGCGGTATCGCAAACGTTTCAGCTCAAGGCGGAACCGGTGGGCAACGACACCGCGACAGCCGGCGGCGCCTTGAGCCTGCTCTACGGATCGGGCACCAGCGCGCCCGCCGAGACCGGACTGAAGATCGCCAGCGACGGCCAGATTACTTTTGCCGCGGGGCAGGCGTTTCCGGGCACCGGCAGCGGCACGGTGACCAGCGTCGCCAGCGGAACAGGATTAACGGGCGGCCCGATCACGGGCAGCGGGACATTGAGCCTCGCGGCCAACGCCTGCGCATCGGGCAGCGCTTTGACAGCGTTGCCGTTCACTTGCTCGCCGTTCGCCACGCTGGGGGCCAATGTCTTCACCGGCAATCAGACGGTGAGCGGCACGTTGACGGCTACTTCTTTCTCCGGCAGCGGCGCTGCGCTCACCAACGTCACGGCGTCCAACTCCAATGAACTTGGCGGTCTGGCTCCCAGCGCCTTTGCGCAGTTGGCGGCGGCCAACACTTTCAGCGGCAATCAGAGCATCACGGGCAACCTGACCGCCACCGGATCGGTCACCGCCGGGTCGGACTCCACCTTTTCGGGGCTGACTCTGCCGGCACAGTTTGCGGCCAGCGCCTCACAGGGCCAGGACTCGCATTCGTTGGACCTGGCGGCGTCGTCCTACGACAGCACTACCGGTGCGGCCGTGAACCAGACCTTCAAATGGCAGGCGGAGCCGTTGGGCAACGACACCGCCAATCCCGGCGGATCGCTGAACCTGCTCTTCTACTCCGGGACCAACTCGCCGGCGGAGACCGGCCTCAGCCTGGCCAGCAACGGCCAGATCGCCTTCGCCGCGGGACAGACTTTTCCGGGCACCGGCGCCGGCACGGTGACCAGCGTCGGCAGCGGAACAGGATTAACGGGCGGCCCGATCACCGGGAGCGGAACGTTGAGCCTGGCGTCCAATGCCTGCGCATCGGGCACTGCATTGAGTGCGCTGCCGTTCACCTGCTCGCCGTTCGCCACGCTGGGGGCCAACACCTTCACCGGCAATCAAACGGTGAGCGGCACGGTTACGGCTACATCTTTCTCCGGCAGCGGCGCTGCGCTGACCAACGTCACCGCGTCCAACTCCAATGAACTTGGAGGTCTGGCGCCCGCTGCCTTTGCGCAATTGGCCGCGGCCAATACCTTCACCAAGAATCAGACGGTGAGCGGCACCGTTACGGCTACGTCCTTCTCCGGCAGCGGCGCCGCGCTCACCAACGTCACGGCGTCGAACTCCAACGAACTTGGAGGTCTGGCGCCCAGCGCCTTTGCGCAGTTGGCGGCGGCCAACGCTTTCACGCAGGGCGCATTCTTTTTCGGATCGGTCTCGAGCATCGTGCCCACCGCGGGCGCGACTGCCGTCTACGGCTCTGCCATCGGCACCGGCACCCTGGGTAGCCCTACCATCGGCGTCAAGGGCATTTCGTCGGGCACCGACAGCAACGGCGTGGTGGCCGATGAAACCGGCCCCGGCGGCTACGGCGTGTACGCGCACGCCAGCGGCGCGCAAGATCTGACCCGCTACAATCCCATCGGCGTGTACGGTTTGGCGGACTCGGGCGATGGCGTCCTGGGTGTTGCCGTTAGCAACAGCGCTACCTATGCATTTCTAACTGGATCGCTTGTCACCTTCACCGCCGGCGTCTGGGGGGACACCTCTGCGGCCGCTGGGGCCAACCAGCTCGCAGGCATCGTGGGTACTGCGGATAACCAGTCCGCGGCATATTTCGCAAACAATAGCTCGACCGTTTCCACGGTGATCGCCTCAAACCTCAGTGATGGCGACACAGGCCTTTTCAAAACCTTCAAGGCTTCCACCCGCACCGGCGCCTGCGGCATCGGCGGCGACGGCGACCTCACCTGCACCGGACAGGTGAAGACGCTGGCCACGACCGGCGGCGGCGCGCAGACGGTCGAGACCTACGCCATGCAGTCGGCGGAAAACTGGATGGAAGACTTCGGCTCGGGCACGCTCGAGCGCGGAGTTGCCGTCGTGAAGCTCGACCAGGCCTTCGCCGAAACCGTGAGCGGTACGGCGGACTACCACGTCTTCATCACTCCGAACGGCGACTCGAAGGGTCTTTACGTCATCGGCAAGACCACGGCCGGCTTCGAGGTGCACGAGTCGGGCGGCGGAACCTCTTCGGTGAGCTTCGATTACCGCATCGTGGCCAAGCGCCGCGGCTACGAGTCCCAACGGCTCACCGACGTGACCGAGCGCTTCAACGCTGAACAAGAATCTTTAAATCGGTTGCTCAAGATCCAGTCCGGCGCGGCCCCTGCGCGCCTGTCCAGGCCCGCGGCGCAGGCCGGGACCGCACCCGTATCGTTGAAAGCGCCTCCCGCCCCGCGGGAGTAGATCGGCACCGTGGCCCACGCACTCCGCGTGCCACGGGAAAGCGCAGCGCCGGGATCGAGGTCACCGATACCAGCCAGCGGACTGCCATCGGGGCCCTTCACCGTGCCGCCGAAGCGAACCAGCCTCGGCAGGGCGGATGCTCTAGCAGTGGACGTCTGTGCCAAAATCGCTTGGACCAGCGACAGACAAATGACCAGTAGTTAAGTTTCATCAGCCGCAAACGATAGCACTGGCCCGGCGGTAGTGTCCTCAAGTCGCGTGAAGGGGAATTTCGCGCTAAGGGCCCGTAGCGGGTAGTGCTAGTTTCTTGAATGTGTACTTCTTCAGCCGTTCTGGCGTTACGTAAACATGCTGGAAAAAATCTCGTGTGAATTCCAGAACCGCATCGGCATATTCGGAACCGATTAGGATCTCAGTCGGGTCGTCCGGATCCTCCGGCGGGTGCGCGCCCAGGTTTCCTCCAAGACGGATGCGATGGGCCATTTCCTTAAGTGGGTTTGTGATTATTCCATTGGCGGATAACCAGTCGATTTGTTTGACTAGTTGGTTGTTGGCTGGAGCACCGAGCTGAATGCAGCTAGCCTGCACCGCCCTCCTGCACATTTCTGTCGTTGCATTGCATGCGTCTACCCATCGGCAGCGGAGTGCCTCCTTAAAGTCTGCGCGTATGTGCTCTGGAATCTCACTGGCTACGTCGTCATTTGGTTTGTCAAGCGGGTAGTGTTCGACGTAATCGCACACTTTGTTTTGAGGGTCCCTGAAGACCGCGCCAAGGATGAATTTAGTGCATTCCTTGGCATTGCAGAACTGCCCAAGATTTGTATCCGCGAACCTGATTGTTGGCCAGGAGGTCCATTAGAGAATATGGCAAAGTTACAGAAATGAATGTCGTTTTGCAGGAGCAATGCGGGCATAAGCCGCTCATTGAAAACGCGAGTTGCGGGACCTGGACGTTCTGCTGCCCCGGAGGAGCGCCCAAACTAGCTGCCATCATATTCATAGGCCAATTTCTCCAGAGAATAGCAACGATGGAACCAGAGCTTCTAATAACTCTTCTTGCAGTCGCCCTTTCATTGGGACGCGCTCCGCTTTAAATGAATTCGGGCGAGTACCCAAACCGAATAATTCAAAGGCCCGCCGCCACAGCGGGCCTTCTGTTCAATCCTACACTAGTTCAGTAAATCCGCAACTTTCCAGATGCGATTCGTGAGGCCCGCTTCCATCGCCGGGGTAACGCGCAAGGTCTGACGGATGCGGCAGAAATTGTAGCACCCAAACCACAGGCAAATCGCAGCCCAGTGATTTTCCCACTTCTTTGAGGAGCCATTTGTCAGGGAGATAATGAGCGCTATACTTGAAGCGATGGCAACCGTCACCGAAATCGGCAGCCTGATCTCGCAGCGTCCCGACGTCCGCGGCGGACGGCCCTGCATCGCCGGCACAGGAGTCTCTGTCCGCCGCATCGCGCAGTGGCACAACATGGGTCTCATTCCAGAGGAGATCGCGAGGAAGTTCGGTCACCTGTCGCTGGCCCAGGTTCATGCGGCACTCGCCTACTACCACGCCAACCAAGTGGAAATCGACACCGACTTGGAAACCGAGGCGCGGGAAGCAGAGGCCCTTGAGCGGCAGCACCGCGGTTAATCTTCAGCCGTGAGTTCGTTCAAGATCTATTTCGACGAGGACGCCATGGACACCGATCTCGTCGCTGCTTTGCGATCCCGCGGCGTCGAGGTAATCACCGTGCTAGAGGTCGGTTTGACTGGGAAAAGCGACGAGGAACAGTTAGCCTTCGCGACCGAGCGAGGCTGTGTCCTTTACACCTTCAACGTCTCCGATTTTTGTCGGCTTCACGCGCATTGGATAAGTTCCGGCCGCGAACATGGCGGGATGATCCTGGCACCGCAAAAACGATTCTCGGTCGGTGAGCAATTGCGCCGGATATTGCATCTCCGCTCTGGAACATCCACGACGGGTATGTGGAATCGGGCCGAGTTTCTCGGCAACTGGGGCTAACCGCCGGTGGCCGCCGTCAACTGCGGCGAGAACGGAGCAGCCGTGGCGGCGATCCGAACCGCAGCGACGTTATCGTCCCTGCTGATCCATGGCAAGACACCTGTACCCAAGAAAGGGGGACGCAGACCGATCACGCGCCTCAAAAAAGAAGTTCGCCTGTCTTTTTCCCAGTTTTTCCTATCACCTACAGCTCTCGAAACAGTCCCGATCTTTCGAACCCCGGCCAACCACGTGCTACTGTTTAGTCAAGAGACCGCCGCTTCCTGTCCAAAGACCAGCCCCCGCTGGTTTAACCGGTCCGCGCCGCTTTCACCTAGGGAATTGGCCTCGTTAAGGCGAGATCCTAGCCAATATGCAAGGCCATTTAGACGCAAGCAACACCGTCCAACGACGCGCGAAAATTGGTTTCGTCGTTTTTGCAAGTGCAAGTAAAAAAGCAGCTTATTGGCTTAGTTCGTCGATAAATGAACTATGGCGGAATCCCTCCCCGCTTTCACGTCAGGCCGCGAAACTGCCGCCCCGCCGCGCAAATGGCATAATGAAACCGGAGGTTTCACTTTTGGCAAGCACCACGTTGTCGCTCGAACAGGAGAACAACCCCTGGCTGGCCGCCGAAGCCCGCTTTGACGAGGCCGCGACCCGCCTCAATCTGGATGACGGTCTGCAAAAAGTCCTGCGCACCTCGGCCAAGGAAATCACCGTCCACATCCCGGTCCAACTGGACGATGGCCGCCTGGAAGTCTTCACCGGCTACCGCGTCCAGCATTCCATCGCGCGCGGCCCGGGCAAAGGTGGCATCCGCTTCGGCCCAGACGTCACGCTGGATGAGGTGCGCGCGCTGGCCTCCTGGATGACCTGGAAGTGCGCCGTCGTCAACATCCCATTCGGCGGCGCCAAAGGCGGCGTCATCTGCGATCCGAATCTGCTGTCCCTCAGCGAGCTGGAAAAACTCACGCGCCGCTACACCTCCGAAATCATGGAATTCCTGGGCCCCGAGCGCGACGTGCCCGCGCCGGACGTCAATACCAACGAAAGAACCATGGCGTGGATCATGGACACTTACTCGATGCACGCCCGCCACACGGTCACCGCCGTGGTCACCGGCAAGCCCATGGCGTTGGGCGGCTCGCGCGGGCGCCCGGAAGCCACCGGCCGCGGCTGCCTCATCGTTTCGCTCGAGGCCCTGAAGCGTTTCCAGAAGCCGCGCACCGCCACCACCGTCGTGATTCAGGGATTCGGCAACGTCGGCGGTATGGCCGCCAAGCTGATGTCCCGCGAAGGTTTCAAAATCATCTGCATCATTGAATACGATGGCGCAGTGTACAACGCCCACGGCCTGGATGTCCGCGCTCTGTTCGACCATCGCGAGGAGACCGGCTCCATCCGCGACTTTTCCGGCGGCGAAAATGTGGACCCCGCCGAAGCCATGTTCCTGCCGTGCGACATCCTGCTGCCCGCCGCCCACGAGAACACGATCACCTCGCAGAACGCGGATAAACTCCAGTGCCGGATTCTCTGCGAAGGCGCCAACGGCCCCACCACGTCGGTGGCCGACCAGATCCTGGCCGACAAGAAAATCTTCGTCATCCCCGATATTCTGGCCAACGCCGGCGGCGTCACCGTGTCCTATTTCGAATGGGTGCAGGACCGCCAGGGATTCTTCTGGAACGAGAAGCTGGTGAACGAGCGGCTCCAGGAAATCATGGTGGATAGTTTCGGCGCGGTCGTCGAATACGCCCTCAAACACGAAGTGAACAACCGCACCGCGGCTTACATGCTGGCGCTCGACCGCGTGGCCGAAGCCATCCGCCTGCGCGGCATCTACGCATAATGTGGGACAGGCCTCCCGGCCTGTCCACAATACCATGAGCACCGACCCATCCACCCCGCTGATGCGGCAGTACAACGCCATCAAACAGCAGGTGCCCCATGCCCTCCTGCTCTTCCGCCTCGGCGATTTCTACGAGCTCTTCTTCGAAGACGCCATTCTGGCCGCGCGCGAGCTGGAGATCACCCTCACCTCGCGCAACAAGGAAAAAGGCGCGCCCATCCCCATGTGCGGCGTCCCCTATCACTCCGCCGAGGGCTACATCGCGCGCCTCATCCAGAAGGGTCACCGCGTAGCCATCTGCGACCAGATGGAAGATCCCGCGCTCGCGAAGAAGCTGGTCAAGCGCGAAATCACGCGCGTGGTCACCCCCGGCACCGCCACCGATTCGCTGGCCTTGCGCTCGCATGAGAACAACTATCTCGCGGCCGTTTCGCGCATCGGCAATTGCGCCGGCGTGGCCCACGTGGATGTCTCCACTGGCGAGTTCCGCGTCACCGAAATGGACGCCTCCGAAGTCAACGCCGCCATCGAACAGCTTGGCGCGCGCGAGGTGCTCTACCCCGCCGATCTCCCGCTGCTCCCGGCCGAAGACCACGGCCCCCGCTATCTGCGCACCGACATCGAAGACTGGATCTTCAGCTTCGATTACGCCGACCGCACCCTCCGCGATCACTTCCGCCTGCTCTCGCTCGATGGATGCGGCCTGGCCAACCATCAGGCGGCCGTGTGCGCGGCGGGCGCCATCCTGCATTACCTGCGTGAAACGCAGCGCGCCGCCCTCGAACACCTGGACCGTCCCACGCACTACGACCGCGCCGCAAGCATGCTGCTGGATGCAGTGACCGTGCGCAACCTCGAACTGGTCGAGCCGCTGTTCGCCGGTGAGCGCACCGACGCCACGCTGCTGCACGTCCTCGATCAAACCCAAACCGGCATGGGCGGCCGCCTGCTGCGCCAGCGCCTGCTGCGCCCCTCGCTCGACCGCGCGGAAATCGAAGGCCGCCTGGATGCCGCCGGCGAACTGCTCCAGCAGACCATCCTGCGCGCCGAATTGCGCAAGCAACTCGGCGGCATTCTGGATATCGAGCGGCTGCTGGCCAAGATCACCATGGGGATCGCCAATCCGCGCGACGTGCTGGCGCTGGGCCGTTCGCTGGAGAAGATTCCCACCCTGAAGGCCACTTTCGAAACCCAGCGCGCCGCCCGCCTGCGCGACCTGCACGATCGCCTGGACGAAGTGGCCGAAGCGCGCGACCGCATCCTGGAAGCCATCGCCGACGAGCCGCCCATCAATCTGGCGGATGGCGGAACGATTCGCGCAGGGTTCCACGCCGAGCTCGACGAGTTGCGCGACCTTAGCCGCAATGGCCGCCAGGTGATCGCACAGATCGAGACCCGCGAGCGCGCCCGCACCGGCATCCAATCGCTGAAGGTCCGCTTTAACAACGTCTTCGGCTACTACATCGAAATTTCCAAAGCCAACCAACATCTCGCCCCCGCCGACTACGAGCGCAAACAAACCCTGGTCAACGCCGAGCGCTTCACCACGCCGGAGCTGAAGGATTACGAGCGCAAAATCCTGGACGCCGACGACAAGATCCTCACGCTCGAAAAGGAGTTGTTCGCCGAGGTGCGCAAATTCGCCGCCGCGCACGCGCAACGCATTCGCGCCACCGCCGCGGCCGTGGCCGAAATCGACGTCACCGCCGCGCTGGCGCAAGTGGCCGCCGAGAACCGCTACGCGCGGCCCACGTTTTCCGATAACGGCGAGATGCGCATTCTGGCCGGCCGCCATCCCGTGATCGAGCGCCTCGAACAACAGGATGCCGGGCGCTTCATCCCCAACGACCTTTACCTGAACTCCGACACCGACCTGATCGCCATCATCACCGGCCCCAATATGGGCGGCAAGTCCACTTACTTGCGGCAAGCCGCGCTGATCGCCATCCTGGCGCAGATGGGTTCGTTTGTTCCAGCCGATTCCGCCAGCCTGCCGCTCATCGACCGCATCTTCACGCGCATCGGCGCGTCCGACAATCTGGCCCGTGGCCGCTCCACCTTCATGGTCGAAATGACCGAGACCGCCGTCATCCTGAACACCGCCACGCCGCGCAGCTTCATCGTGCTCGACGAGATCGGCCGCGGCACCGCTACCTACGATGGCCTGGCGCTGGCCTGGGCCGTGGTGGAGCATATCCACGCCCGCACGCGCGCCAAAACTCTCTTCGCTACGCACTACCACGAGCTCACCGAACTGGCCGAGCAGCTCGATGGCATCCGCAACCTGAGCGTCTCGGTGAAGGAAGCCGGCGACCGTATCATCTTCCTGCGCAAGGTCGAGCCCGGCAAGGCCGACCGCAGCTACGGCATCGAAGTCGCGCGCCTGGCCGGACTGCCGCCGCGCGTCATCGAGCGCGCCAATGAAGTGCTGCGGCTGCATGAGCGCACCGAACACGTAGTCACTGAAGAGCTGTCGCCATCTGCAGATGCCCCCGCGCAGCCGGTGCAGATCCAGCTTTTCGAGCCGCTCAATTACGGCATCGCCGAGCGCATCCGCAATCTGAACATCGATGAGTTGCGGCCCGTCGAAGCGCTGCGCCTTCTAGCGGAATTGCAGGACGAATTGAGGCGCGCGTGCGTGTAGCCGGGGTCATGAGCGGCACCTCGCTCGATGGCATCGACGTGGCCATCGTTGAGATTAAGGGCCACCGCATCTCCACCGTCGGCTTCCAATCCACGCCCTATTCCGACGCAACACGCCGCGCGATCCTTGCCATCTCGAATACCACGACCACCACCCGCGCGATCTCGCAGCTCAATTTCCAGTTGGGTGAGCTCTACGCGCGCGCCGTCCTGCGCGCCTGCCGCCGCTACGGCCCGATAGCGCTCATCGGCTGTCACGGCCAGACCATCTATCACGAAGGCGGCGTCAGCACGTTCCAAATCGGTGAAGCGGCCGTTATCGCCGAGCGCACCGGAGTGCCGGTGGTCTCCGATTTCCGCGCGCGCGATATCGCCGCCGGAGGCCAGGGCGCGCCGCTCGTCCCCTTCGTCGATTGCCTGCTGTTCCGGCATCCGCGCCGCACCCGAATTGCCCTCAATATCGGCGGCATCGCCAATATCACGGTGATCCCCTCGGGCATCGCGTTCGATACCGGCCCCGGCAACATGGCGATCGACGCGCTGGTGCGCGAGCACACCCGCGGCCGGCAAAACTTCGACCGCGGCGGACGCATCGCCGCGCAAGGCAATTTGAACCGGCCGCTGCTTGACCGCCTGCTGGCGGATCCGTACTATCGCCGCAAGCCGCCCAAGAGCGCCGGCCGCGAGCAATACGGCGCGGAATTCGTGGCACGCTTGAAGCAAACCGGCCTGCCGCTAGCAGATCTCATCGCCACCGCCACCGTGCTCACCGCCGCGACGATTGCGCTGGCCGCCGCACCCTTCGCGCCCGATGAACTGATCGTATCCGGAGGCGGCGCCCACAATCCGCAAATCCTGTCGCACTTGGCGGCCTTCCTGCCTGGAGTGGCGCTGGCCACCTCGACCGACTACGGGATCGATGTGGATGCCAAGGAAGCCATCGCTTTTGCCATCCTGGCGTACCAAACCTGGCATCGCAAACCATCGAACCTGCCTTCGGCCACCGGCGCCCGCCGGCCGGTCATTCTGGGAAGTGTAACAATGTAGGTATGAGAAAGGTGAGTGTTTCGGACCTCCACGCTCGCACCGGTGCCATCGTTGACGAGGCCTCGGAAGGAAGCGTCATCGTGATCGAGAAGGACGGCACGCCGGTCGCGGAAATGCGTCCGATGAAGCGCGTCGCACCCAGGGAAGCTGCTCGGAAACTCAAAACGCTCTGGGATAGCCTCCCGCAGGTAAAGGTCGACAGCGGCAAATTTCTGGAGGAAGACCGCTGAAGAGACTGTACTTCGACTCTGCATACATTGCTAAGTGTTACCTGAACGAGCCCGATTCGGCCGCGGTGCGGGAACTTTTTGAATCGTGTGACGAACTTCACTCGTCGTCGCTTTGCCTGGCTGAGATTGCGTGCGTACTGCATCGCTACGTGCGCGCGGGGTGGATCAATCGGGAGCAGGCCATGAGCGTGCGGCGGTCTTTCCTGGAGAGCGTTCATGAGGGTACCTGGACATTAATCCCCGTCTCCGAAGGGGTCCTCCGTGCCGTTAATGCACTGATTCCGGAACTTCCGGACGGCGTCTTCCTGCGTGCCGGGGACGCCATTCACCTGGTCACAGCATCGCAGGCTGGTTTCCCGGAAGTCTGGACGAATGACGCCACCTACTGAGCGCGGCAACACACCTCGGTATGGCGGGCAGATCTGTCTGAGCGCCAAGCCACCCCACGGAAACGGCTGTAACCTGCGCGCGGCCTCCTACGTTATAATCGCTGAAGGAAGGCGTGTATCATGTCCAAGCGGGCCAAGCGGTTCCTGATATTAGCCTGGTGTTCACTATTGGGGTTCGCCATCCCTGTCCTGGGACAGCCCCGTGCAAACGGTACGCTGAAGAACGGCGTCTACCATCACAACCGGACCGGCATTGAGTTCACGTTACCGCCCGATTGGGTGATCGTAAGCCAAGGACATGCATCTTCCGAGGCCCAGACTGTTCTGATACGAGACACTGTGACCGACATCATCGGCACGGTTTGGCTGACGCCCCGCACTGTCGATCCAGCCGATATCCCCGCCCTCATGAGCCGTCGTCTGGACAGCAAGGTAGCGCAGCGCAATAATTTCGAAGGCTACAGATACCGGCCGGACAGCGTGCAGCAGGGTACTGTCGGGGGCAGGCCCGGGCTTAGGGCGGTCGCCGATTATGTGCGGGCCGGACAGCAAATGGTAGAGTACATCACTTGGGTTGACGGCGAAAAAAGCCGCGTGGCGTTCTCGGCACGGATGCCCGCGTCGGAATTGCCAGCCTTCCAAAGCCGGTTTGACGACGTGATTCAGTCGGCCATGGTGCCATAAGGGCACCCAGTTACTTCCCGATACAGAACGTCGAGAAAATGCGGTTGAGAATATCGTCCGCCGTGGTCGCGCCGGTGATCGCGTCGATGGGCCGCAGCGCACCGTAGAGATCCAGCAGCAGCATCTCGTGCGGCACGTTGCCCGCTGCCGCCGCGGAGGCCTTCTCCAGATACTCGAGCGATTCCCGCAACAACCGCGCATGACGCAGGCTGGTGATGAAGCCCGTCTCCAGTTCCCCGCCGCCCGCCGGCGCCACTGCCTGAAATACCGCCTCGCGCAACGCGTCGACCCCCTCACCGGTGAGCGCCGAGACCGGCTGCATTCGCTCGATCGGCTCCGCACGGCGCGGCAGATCGCATTTGTTGCCCACCAGGATCCAGCGGCCCTGCTCGCGGGCGCGCGCCATCAACTGGCGATCCTGTTCCGCGACCGGCTCCGACAGATCCACCACCACCAGCGTCAGATCGGCGTCCGCCATGGCTTGAAAACTGCGCTCGATGCCTAGCGTCTCCACCAAGCCCTGGCCTTCGCGAATGCCCGCCGTGTCGAACAGCTTCACCGGGATGCCGTGAATCGAGCCAACCTCCGAAACCACGTCGCGCGTAGTGCCTGGAATGTCCGTGACGATGGCGCGGTCTTGCTCCAGCAGGCGGTTGAACAGGCTGCTCTTGCCCACGTTGGGCCGTCCGACAATGGCCAGCGTCAAGCCCGCGCGCACCAAGCCCCCAAACGCGAAACTCTGCGCCAGCTTGGAAACCCCCGTGATCACCGGATTCAGCCGCCGCAGAATCTCGGGGGGCGGCGCCACGCTCACATCGTCCTCCGCGAAATCGATGCCCGCTTCCAGCAGCGCGATCAGTTCCAGAAGTTGCTCCTTGAGCGGCCCGATGCGCCTCGACACGGAACCACCGGTCTGTTGCGCGGCGATGCGCGCCTGATACAGCGTCGTGGAATCGATCAGGTCGCGCACGGCTTCCGCCTGGGGCAGGTCGATGCGGCCATTCAGGTACGCGCGCAACGTGAACTCGCCCGGCTCGGCGAGCCGCGCCCCCGCGTCCATAGCCAGTGTGACGGCATGCCGCAGGACCACCGGCGCGCCATGACAGGAAATCTCCACCAGGTCTTCGGCGGTGTATGAACGCGGGCAGGCGAAGAAGGCGACCACCACCCGATCGACCGGGTGTCCGTCGATGCCCGCCAACTCGGCGATCTGGCAGGACCACGGCCGCCAATCGGGCGTGCCCGCGAAGCGGACCATCCGCGCCGCGATCTCTCTCGCACGGACACCGGAAAGCCGCACCACGCCGAGCCCGCCGCGTCCGGGAGGCGTGGATATGGCGACGATGGTGTCGGTAAGGTTCATTCAGTGGACAGGCCACTGGACAGGCCAGGAGGCCTGTCCTACCGCCCGCGGCGTGGCGGACGGCTACCCCTATCGGACCCGCCGCGATCGCGTCCGAAGTCCCGCCGTCCCCCGCCAAAGGGCGCGTCGCGCCGCGCAAAGGCCGGCTGCGGGAGCTCGGGCAGGCTGGGCATGCCCGCCGGATACACTACCACCTGCCGGTAACCACCCGACCCGCTCGATTCGCTGCGCAGCCCGGTCTCGTTCCGCAGCGCCAGATGGATGACGCGGCGCTCCCGGCTGTTCATGGGATTGAACCGGAACGGCTGCCCCGTGTGCTTCACCTTCTCGGCCGCCGCCGCCGCGCTCAACCGCAATTCCTCGATACGCAGCAGCCGGTAATCGTTGGCATCGAACGAAATGCGCGAGTGATCCTCGGAGGGCATGCGCAGCGCCTCCATGGTCACGTGCTCCAATGCCAGCAATAGTTCGGCGCGGTTTGCCAGCAGATACTCCACGTCCGGCCCGCTGAATTTCACGACCACATCCGGAGTCTCGAAATCGTCGTCCGTGGCTTGGCCGTCGGCCATCTCGTAGTCCATCCGGAAGCCCGCCTGCTGCAGCACGGGACGCAGAAACTGTTCGATGCGGGGACCTGCGGACGAAACCGAATACTTTTGAGGATTCACCGTCTACTTCCTGCCATCTTTCTTCTTTTTGGGCGGCTGCACCGACTCCGCGGCCACGCTGGCCAGCGACGTTCGGTTGAAGAACCACTGCTGCGCGACGCCCACCAGGTTGCTGGTCAAATAGTATAATACCAGCCCGCTCGACAGGTTATAGAACATAAAACCGAAGATGAGCGGCATGAACTGCATCATCTTCTGCTGGCTGGGATCGCCTCCCGTGGGGGTGGGAGTCATCTTCTGCATCACGAACTGGCTCGCCACCATGATGATGGGCAGCAGGTGAATGGCCAGCGTTTCCGCCTGCGAAAGGTCGGTGACCCAAAGCCAGCTCGCGCCGCGCATCTCCACCGATACCGAGAACACTTTATAGAAGGCGATGAAGAACGGGATTTGCAGCACCATGGGAACGCAGCCGCCCATGGGATTCACGCCGTGCTTCTTGTAGAGCTCCATCACCTCCTGGTTTTGATCCGCCTTTTTCGGGTCGCGGAGGCCGATGCCCTTGTACTTGTCGTTAATGGCGGTAATTTGCGGCTGCAGCGCCTGCATCTTCTTCATCGACTTCATGCTGGTGATCTTCAACGGAAACAGCACGAAGTTGAGCGCGATGGTCACCAGGATGATGGACCAGCCGTAGTTGTGAATGACGCGGTCGGCAACCCAATTCACAATCAGGAACAGCGGCTTCGCCAGAATGCCGAGCCAGCCGAAATCCACCACCTGCTCCAGCCTCGGATTGACCGCGCGCAGAATGTCGATATCCTTGGGGCCGACGTACAGCGAGAGGTGGTTCACCGGGCCGGCGCCAACCGCGGCGCCGGCGAAAGGCAATTCCTTCGTATCGCGCTGTGTTGGCTCGCTATCGCTCAACGTGGTCATGGCGGTCGCCGGCAGGAATGCCGCCACAAAGTACTTATCCTCGATACCCGCGAAAGAATAGTTGCCGGTCACTGTGACTGGACCGTCTTTGGCCGCTTTGGCTCCGCTCTTGATCAGCTTGGCGTCGGTCACATCGAAGCGCAGAGTCTGCTGATCGCCGGCCGGATTGGTTACCGCCATATCGCCGAATCCGCCCCGCCACTCGATCTGATTGGGAACCGGCTTGCCTCCCTCCGTCACCTCCGTCGAAACATCCAGCAAGTAGCTGGATTTCCGGAACTGAAAGGATTTGCGCGCCACCACCTGTCCATTGGAATAATCGAAAGTGATGGCCAGGCCGTCCGCGTCGCTGTGCATCTCATAAAGCGCCTGGTTGAGATCCACGGCGGGCTTCTGCGCGGGGAAGAAGAGCGCCGCCGGCGCATCCGCGTGCGATGCGGTATTAACCAGTTGCAGGGGCGCGCCGCTGTGCTCCTTGTATTTCTTCAGCAGCCAGCTCTTCACCACGCCGCCCCGATTGCTGAATGTCACCTGAAAAAAATCGGTATCGACGGTGTGGAGATCCTCCTTCTGCGCGGCAATCGGCGGAGCGGCGGATTCCGAAGCGGCGGTTTCGGAAGCAGCAGGCGCGGCCGTTTCAGCCGGCGTGGTGGTGGCGAGGGGCGCCGCCGTTGCCGGTTCGCTCTTGACGGCAGCCGGAACGGTCTTCTTCACCGGCGGAGCTACGTTTTTGTAGAAATACGGCGTGACGAACAGGACCACGCCCATCAGAATGAAGGCCAGCAGAAGCCGCAGCTCCATGGACAACTCTTTCGGCTTGCCAGGACCGCCGGACGTTCCGCCGCTATTAGGTTCAGCCATGCTATTTCGTGTTTACCGGACGGGATCGACGCCGCCCGCGTGAAAGGGATGGCATTTCGCCAGCCGCTTGGTCCCCATCCAAACGCCGCGCCATACTCCATACTGCGCGACGGCCTGCGCCATGTATTCCGAACAGGTCGGGTAGAACCGGCAAGCCGAAGGCAGCAGCGGCGAGAGGTACAGCTTATAACCGCGCAACGCGGCGATCACGACCCGCTGCACCGCTGAAAGAGACGTTCCACCTCCCGCTCCAGATCCGGAAACGGGGCTTCCATCGCCTTGCGCCGGGGATTGAAAACGATTGACCACTCCGGACTCAATTGCTCGAGATGCAGGCGCACGGCTTCGCGCACACGACGCCTGATACGGTTGCGCACCACCGCCTTGCCGAGCGCGCGCGGCGTGGTGAAACCGATCCGCGGACCGCTCGACTCCGGCTCCCGGACGCAGAACGCCGCAAAGAAAGGGCTCGAAAAACGGGACCCCTTGTCGTAGACTCGGCGGAAATCCGTGGAGCGCAACAGACGAACACGTTTCGGGAAGCGTCTCGTGAAGCCAGGGATGCTTACCTCTCGGAGCTGACCGTGAGTTTGTGGCGGCCCCGTGCGCGGCGCCGCGCCAGGACTGCCCGTCCGTTCTTGGTTTCCATGCGGGAGCGAAACCCGTGCGTCTTCGCGCGCCGGCGATTATTTGGCTGAAAGGTACGTTTCGGCATCTTATTTCAAACACCCAGTATAGCGCGGTTTCAGCTTACCCGTTTCAAGTCCACTTTGGCGGATAATTTGTTGTTGTCCCCATCGTGGCCGGATGCGGTCCCGCGGATGGTGTCGCCGTCGAACACCAGGTCAAATACGAGCAGTCCCTTATCGTCGTCGCCTTCGGGGACGACTTCGAACGTTAGCTTGCCCCCGTCCAACTTGCCGTTCTTGATGGTCCATTGCTGGTCTTCGTTCGGGCCGGCCGTACCCGTGACCTTGGTTCCATCCAATTTCAGGTTCATCACCGCCGAGTCGGGCTTGAGTTCCCCGTCGGCGGTGGTGATATCGAACTTGCCGCTCCATTTGCCGGTCAGCTCTCCGGCGGTTAAGGTTAATCCGGTCAACAGCAAAAGGCAGATCAGCGTTTTCATAACCTGCATAACGAGATTCCGGCGAGATTTGTTCCGCCTTGTGGGGCAGGTTGGCAACCTGCAGGCCGATTGGTAATCGGCCCAGCGCTGGACCACGGAAAATCTTCCGGCTTGGCCACCAGTCCCGCATTCGCCGGATTCATCTCGATGTAACGGGCGATCCGCTGGAACTCCACATTGTCGCGGACCAGCCGGTCGTAGCTCTCGTCCTGCCAGAACGGCCGCCCCGTAAGCCCGAGTATTCGGTTGCCCTCTCTGGCGGTGAACCTCTTGAGCGATTGCGTCAGCCGCGAAACCTCCACTTGGGGGGTGATTAGCAGATGGACGTGGTTCGCCATGACGACGAATGCGTGAAGTTGATAGTGCTGTAAGCACTGCTCCCGATATCGAACTGCTTCCACAACCATAGCCGCAATCTCCGGCTGGCGAAGGTATAGCGGCCCGGTGCGTGCATTGTCGAGAATGCGGTCCATGGCCAGGAAGACCTGACCCGAAGTGGTGGTTGCTGACGGGAAATGCCGGTTTTTCGGAAGGCTGCCGTGCAAGCGCCATGTGAGGAAAATGGGCTGATCGATGGAGTGATAATGGGGCAGACGACGCTCGTGGAAGTTGGGCACGATGATATAGTGCCCGCTTGGGGCGGAGATTCTCGCCTCGCAAGTTTGGGCCGATTAACAATCGGCCCGCAGGATGCCATCCTGCCCCACAAACCTACTCGCTGATATGGAATGGCGATGTCAGTGGGCCGGCGAATGCTTGATAATCGCCGGCCAACAGTTCCCAGCCATCCTTCTCCGAATTGAAGATGGAAAGGTAGAGCGGGTCCAGTGGCAGCGTGACCGTCTTCGATTCGCCGGCCTTCAGCGGCACTCTTTCCCAAGCGACGAGGCGCTCGAAAGGCTCGCCCGCCGCGGATGGCAGCGTCACGTAAACCTGCGCGACCTCGACGCCGGACCGCCGCCCGGTGTTCTTCACGCTGAAGCTCACCGTGCGCGCGTGACCGTCCGCCTTCAGCGCTGAATAAGCGAACGTGGTGTACGAAAGCCCGTACCCGAACGGAAACAGCGGTTGCTTGTGCTCCGCCTCGAACCACTTGTAGCCGACCTTGAGACCCTCGGTGTAGTTCACGTCGAAGGGCGGCGGGCGATTGGCCGGCTTCAGATCGATGCCCGGCACCTGCGGGTGCGGCAGGTCCGCATCGCTCCTGGCGAAAGTGACCGGCAACTTAGCGGAAGGATTCACGTCGCCAAAGAGAATCGCGGCCAGCGCCTGCGCTCCGCCGATGCCCGGATACCAGGCCTCCAACACTCCCGTCACGTTCCCGGCCCACGGCATGGAAACCGGCCCGCCGCTTTCGATCACCACGACAGTATGCGGATTGGCCGCCGCCACCGCGCTCACCAGCGCGTCCTGATTGTCAGGCAAAGAAAGCGTGGCCGCGTCCCGGCCCTCGCTCATGTATTGGTTAACGAACACGATAGCCACTTGCGATGCTTTCGCCAGCTTGGCCGCGGCGGCCGGGTCCGCGCCATCGTTGTATTCCACGGTCGCCTGCGGCGCCCTGGCGCGAATGTATTTCAGGGGCGAGGACGGAAACCAGACCGGATGCATCCACGGCGAGCCTCCCTTCCGGTGGGTGACCGCATCGCCTCCGGGCGGGTCTACCTGCGCCGAACCGCCGCCGGACAGGACGCCCACATCGGCATGCGAACCGATCAGCGCAATGGACGTTACGCGCGCCGCATCCAGCGGCAACTGGTTATCCGCGTTCTTCAGCAGCACGATGGATTCCTCCGCAATGTGCCGCGCATCCTCCAGCCCCTGGAAAGGATCCACCACGCTGCGCACCGGCGGGTTATCGATCACTCCGCAAGCGAACATGCTGCGCAGAATCCGATGGACCATATCGTTGAGCCGCGCCTCGGGCACTTCGCGGCTGTCCACGGCCTTCTCCAGCGGGGCGCCGAAGAAACGGTCGCCCGGCATCTCCTGATCGAGTCCGTTCAAGGCGGCCTTGGTGGTCGAGTGCGTGCCGCCCCAGTCCGACAGGACCCAGCCCTGGAAGCCCCAATCCTTCTTCAGCACCTGGTTCAGGAGGTAGTCGTTCTCGCAGGAATAGTCGCCATTGACCTTGTTGTACGCGCACATCACGCCGGCGGATTGCGATATCTTGAGCGCGATCTGGAACGCCAGCAGGTCGGTCTCCCGCATGGCGCGTTTGTCGAGGATCACATTCAAGATATTGCGCCCGGTCTCCTGGTCGTTGAATGCGTAATGCTTGATGTCGCCCATCACTTGCTGGGCCTGCAACCCTTTCATGAGCTGGCCCACCATGGTTCCAGCCAGTATGGGATCCTCGCCGGCATATTCGAAATTGCGCCCGTTGCGCGGCTCGCGGATGAGATCGACGCCACCGCCGATGGACATGTTGTAACCCTGGTCGCGCAACTCGCGGCCGATTACCGAGCCGTAGAGATATGCCGCTTCGGGATCGAAGCTGGCCGCCGCGCCCAGCGTGGAGGGAAGCAGCGTGGCGTAGCGGCTCTCCCCCGCGGCCATACGCACCCCGACTGCGGAATCGGCCATGTTGATGGCCGGAATGCCCAACCGTTCGATCCCGGGCACAAACCCTGCGCCTTCGTTCGATCCGGGGGGAATCGGCTCGCCGGGCCTGAGAGCGCCACAACCGGTGCCGTGGACCAGTTGGATCTTCTCAGCCAGCGTCATCTGCGCGACGATCAGGTCGGCGCGTCGATCGGGCGACAGCGTTTTGTCCATCCAGGGGCCCTGGACTTTCGGCGGCTTGGGCGGTTGCGCAAGAACATGTCCCCAGGCCAGCGCGGATAAGACGAATGCAAATCGGTAGAGTCGCATATGAGTTCACGGCCATTATAATAGGATCACGATGCCTGTGCGAGCCACCTTAACCCTGGACGACGACGTCAAAGCCAAGCTCGACCAGGAAATGCGGAAGAGCGGCAAGTCGTTCAAGGAGGTGGTGAATGATTACCTACGAATTGGCTTGGACGCTCAAGCCCGAACGAACCCTCCGAAACCCTTCGTTGTCCGGACGCGCCCTTTAGGGCTTAAGCCTGGGCTTTCGTACGATAACGTGGAGGAGCTCATCGAGCTTCTGGAGGGCCCGCTCCACAAATGATGCGCGTGACGATACTGGTTTTCTTGCGGATTTCCACCCTGCTGCGGATGCGCTTCCAACCGCCCGGTGTTCGCGGCGGCGAACTAAATACAATTTGGCCGCTGATGAACGCAGATCAACGCCGATAAAACAAAAGCTGGCTACAGGTGCCCGGATTTGGCTGCGTTGCAGCTTCCCTGCATCGAGGCGATCCACTCGCGGATGAGCGCCACTCCCTCCTGGTGAACCATGGTGCGTCCTAGCTCCGGCATCATGATCTTGGGAGTGGTCGATTCCATGCGATGCACCAGGATGGATTCCTCCGGCTTGCCCTGGACCACATCGAACAGCAGGTCGCCCGATCCCTGTCCGGCCGATACGGGCACTTTACACAGACCCAGACGCATGGGATCGGTCTGCGCGGCCAAAAGGTAGAGACCCGTGGTGTTGGCCGGACCGCGCGGATTGTGGCAATGCGCGCAGTTGACCTCCAGGTAGGCGCGCGCGCGGGCGTCCAGCGTGCCGCTCGATGGATCGTCCCACACGGCCAGCTTCGGCGCCCGCTCCGGCGGCGGCGCGCCCTTCAGATAGCCGATCTTGGTCCAGTAAGCGAGCTGGTTGAAGCGGCCTTCCGGGTAGCTGAAATCCTTATTGAGGTTGCGCGCCTTGGGACCGATCGGCGTCACTATCTTGGACCGGTCGTGACAGCCTTTGCACTGATTGGTGTTAGGGATCACATAGTCGATGGTGTAGCGTGTCCCGGATGGGTGCACCCAGTGTACGGTGGCCGGGTCGGCGGCTACATCGAGGACAGCTTCGTTTTGGGCCGCGTTCCACACATAGGGCAGAGTGACCCAGCCGGACCGGCTGTTCACCAACAACCGCGTCTCGATGATGCGCTGTTTGCCGCCCTTGTCGGCGTCCGGAAAGGCGAAGGTCTTGGAGAAGATGGTGCCTACGGGGAAGTCGAAGGCCTCCGTGTCACTGTAAGTCGCCGAGGCGCCAGGCGGCATCCAGACAAACCGGTACTTGGTTGCGTAGTCGGAGAAGAGCGGCGTATTGAGATCGTAGGGGACCACTCCGGCGTTGGGCTTTAGGGCGGCCGGGTCACCGACGAAGAGTTTCCAGGCGGAGAGCTTGGCAGGGAACGGCTCGGCGAGGTGCGCGCGCACGTCTCGGCTGCCGCAGGCGGTGAGTAAGAGGAGGGTTATGGCAAGAACAAAAGAGCCGCCTGAAAGGCTGCTGCGGGCAAGATTGCCCGCCCTCCAGGATGAGCGGCAATACAACTAGTTGCCTCCGGCCGGAGCGCCTGCCGCGGGCGCGGGCAGATTGACGGCAGACAGCGGCGTCAGCGAACAGTTGTACGGCTTCAGGTCGCGGCTGACGTGCTTGAAATGACCGCCCGCATCGTAGTTCATGAAGTTGGCGTCGCCGTTGTTCTGAATGCAGATCCGCAGATCGTCGGGCAGCCGCTTGCCGGCCGCCAGCTTCTGCGGATTCACGATTCCGTCGAACAGAATCGCCGGCATGGGCTTGCCAACAACCGGCGCCAGCGCATCGGCGTACTCGCCGCTGGGAGCCGTTCCGCCGCCGGAAATGATGTTGTCGTGGACGTAGATGGCTTCCGGAAACGGATAGTAGGTGGCGTCGTTCATGGGATTGCCCGTGGTGAAATAACTGATCACGGAAATGTTGGTGGTGTTGTTGTCCCTGATGGTGTTCTTGAAGACCTCCACGTGATTGGTGGCCAGCACGATGATGCCGGTGCCGGTGGGCACTTTGGCCACCATGCTGCCTTTGGCGCCGAAGTTCTGTGTGTTGTTCTCGGTGATTTCGTTGTTGAACACGCGGGTGTTGCCGCCGCCCTTCACCGGCAGGTCGGGCAGGTTGAACACCAGGATGCCGCCGGTGTTGTGCGTGGCCTTATTCTCATAGACATCCGCGAACTGCGAATTCTCGATCTCAATGCCGGCGACGTTGGCTTCGGCGCGGCTGCGGCGCACGATGATATTGCTCGATTGGCCTACGTAGATGCCGGCGTCGGCTGCGCCGATGGAGGCGGACTCCTCGATCAGCACGTTTTTGCACTGCACCGGGTAGATGCCATAGGAGCCGTTCTTGTCGCTCGGGCCGCCGGTCCACTCGGTGCGCACGCGGCGCACGGTGACGCCGTTGGCGCCGTTGATTTTGAGCGCGTCGCCCTTGGTGTCCTCGATGGCCAGGTCCTCGATAGTGAAGCCGTTGGAGGTCACCTGCAAGCCGGCCGGGCCGGTCTTCTGGTTCTTGAACGAGAGGATGGTCTTGTCGATGCCTTTGCCGCGGATGGTCACGTTGTCGACCGAGAGGGAAAGGGCGCGGTCCATATCCAGGCGGCCTTCCGGCAGATCGATGACGTCGCCGGGTTTGGCGGCGATCAAGGCCTCTTGGAATTTCTTCTGAAAATCGGGGCCGGCGGCGAGGCCGGAATCCTTTTTCGCGCATGAGACCCATAGGGTTAAACTCAGCGCGGCGGCGAACAGGGCGGTAGCGTTCTTGGTCATAGAAGCTCCAGGGCCATGATATGGCGAGGGACTAAGAAAGGATACCGCCGCGGGTTTGCGGACGCAAGCGGAGGCAGCGGCCGTTACCGGCCGCGCGCGGCTATTCGCCGGCGAGGGCGCGGCGCACCAGGGCTGGCTCCTTCGCAATCACAGTGAGGTACGCGCGTGCGGCCGAGTCCGGCTGACGCCCACCCTGCTCCCACTCCTGCAGGGCGCGTTTGCCGATGCCGTAGGCTCGCGAGAATTCCGCTTGCGACATTTTCACGCGCTTGCGAATGGCCTTCACGTCGATCGGCTTCGGCCAGACCTGCTCCAGTTCGATTTTGCCGCGCTGATGCGCTAAAACGAGCTTCATTCCTTCGATCAGGCCGGCGCCGAAAGCTGTCTTCTTCGCGGCCGTTTTTTTCCGCATTCTATTGCACTCCCTTCAAATAACCCGAGACTTGCCGCAATTCCCTTTGCTCGTCCGCGGTCAGGTCCGCTTTGACACCTTTCGCATAGCACCGGCATTGCAGCGGTAGAGTGAGGGGCACGCCGGCCGTTTTGTGGGGCGGGCAATTCTGCCCGCAGCCGGCTTTCAGCCGGCTCTGGCCGCCTCTCCAGAAACTGCTGCCGCTAGCCCGGCAGTCGGCCGGTAGTTTGGACGTTCGCGTTAGGCAGCGGGCTCCAGGCGGTAGCCGAGCGAAGCGGCTTTGCGGAGCAGAAA
>Ga0302325_10000374_pt1 | contig 125643 bp, 98 predicted proteins | sample Palsa_T0_2_FD_201948 | JGI IMG/M metagenome (GOLD analysis project Ga0302325, IMG submission 201948) | Peat permafrost microbial communities from Stordalen Mire near Abisko, Sweden - Palsa_T0_2 | ecosystem: Environmental > Terrestrial > Soil > Palsa > Peat permafrost | place: Sweden: Abisko...
GGCCGGGTCCTTCCAATCCACTGTCATAATGAGCCTCCTTGCAAAGGCCCACAGTATGACAAACGGTTTACGTCCGCGCTACCGAACAAGCGCCGAACAGCGCGCGAGATTTAATTGGGAACCGTATGAATCCATCTTTCGCCCACTCGGAAATAAACGGGCGCCAAATGTCCTCCGCGCCGCGTGACCGCCGCTTTCACTTTTGCGCTCTTCAGTTCCCAACTCTCTTGTCCCAACAAAACTTTCGTTCGCTTGTTCATCGCATTCCCTTATCCTTTTCTCTCCCGGTCACGGTCCCGCCGTCTTGAATGAGGGTTGAGATGAAGAAATCCCTTTCCCTTCGGTGGCCTCACCATTACGATCTGCCGGTAGCCAGCCCTGCCCGCGCGCCAGCCGGCGGGCGGTCTCCGTGTACTCCGATTTTTGGCAAATCCGTGCGGCGGCAATAAATGCCTGAATCACTTCCGGATAATTGACCTGTTTAAGTTGCCCGTTGTGCATGTGCTCTATGCCGATGCGCGTGCTGCCGCTGGGGTCGATCTGGTCATTTCCGAGGATGCGGCGTGATTCCCATTGGCATGTCTTGTCGATCATGTGTTGCACTTTTGCCATAAGTTCAGAGGACTCTTTGGGCGAGAGCGTCGTGTAGTAGTAGCCTCCCACGAGAGCGTCCACCATTTCATAGCTGACGTCGAAGCCCCCTCTTTCAGGATTTCGTCCGTCCTCCTGTTGCAGTTGGATTCCCTCATTGGCAAATCGGACCGCGGCTGACGCAAGCTCTTGATCACCGCTAAGTTTTGCGGCTCCTCCCAGTGAGAACGCGAGGAGCCATTTGCGATGGGTAAAGGGTTGGTCCTTTTGCCTGCCCGGGCCGAGCACATCGGACCGCAGCAGCCATTGCGCTGAAAAACGGATGCGCGGGATCATTGCGTCGACGCGAGGCATCTCTCCTTCGAATTCGTTGGATTTGTCCTTGAGCGCCAGTAGCGATCGGCATACTTCCACCAGGAAAACTGATGTACTGTGGAATTCGTCCGCGCTTTCATCAAAGCCGCCATCCGTCGGATTCTGACGCCCAAAGCCCCACTCGAACATGCGAAGCCCCGCGTCCACAAGTTCATGGTCGTTTCGCGTCACACCGGCAATAATCAAGTTTCCACCGCCGCGCTGAAATTCAATCGCCCAATCCTTGCGATTCCCATTAAGCCAATCCTGGCTCAATTCCGACGCCCCGTCGGCGCGCATATTAATTTCGCGCAATTCCACGCGGTCGTAAACAACCTGTTTCACAAGCGGATTGCTGAAGATATCTAACATAGAGACTGCCGGCAGATTCTGATGGGCTGCGTCTGCCGACGATTCAGCCCAACTCGGTCGAGGAAAAAATGCCGCGATTGAACAAATGAAGGTGAGAATAATGCTTTTTGCCATATTGTCCCCAAAACCTGAAGTCTCAAGCAAAGCTGCCAATGCTCCGTTTTTAAGTAGATCAGCGTGCGTGCTTATGCTTTTTTGGGATCCGGGTAACGTCGGTGGCCATCACTGCGTTGGAAACGCCCTGTGACACCGTTTGTTCAGATTGAGGCGTTGTCACAGAGGAATTTGAGGCGGGAGTTGCTGGCACAACTATCGCCCCCAGCGTGATGTTGCTGGCCTGGTTGAAATTATCCGACAGCAGGACGAAATCGTCGCCGTTGACTGTGCCGCTGTAATTGAAATCGCCTTGATCCCAGCCGTTGGTGACGGCGTCATTGAAACTGCTCGACATCAGTACGAAGTCCGAACCATTCACCTTGCCGTCAAGATTGGCATCGCCCAGTAGGGTATACATGATTTCAATCGTTCCCGAAGGAAGGCCGGCGGGGTTGTTCGCATCCGCCGAGTCGGCGTAGCCGAGGCCGTAAGTCCCCAGATTATTCGCGGCTACGGATGAATAAATTCCATCGCCGGCCCATGTTCCGCCGGAATACCCGCTGGTGATATAACCGGCGATCGTCGAAATCGGATCGCTTCCGCTTCCGTAATGGATCAGCACGATATTGTTGGTGACATCGAGCCGGCCGGTGGTTGCGATCGAAAGAGTGTTCACACTCAGAGTGGTTGGCTCGGTGGTCGTGGCCGGCGTGATCATCGCTGATGCGCCGGAGGCGAGCGAAATCGCGCCGAGATTCACCGTCCCGCCGGGAGCCGCCGCGAACACGATCCCCGTGGAATTCACGTTGACGATCGGACTGCCGGCGCCGATAAAGCCGATCGGCGCAGTAACCGGGCCATTCAGGTTCAGCGTGTCGCCCGTTCCCAGGTCGGTCACCGTAATTCCCGTGATTCCAGAAAAGTTAAGCTGCGTGCTGTTTTGCGTGGCTGCGATATTTGAGCCGGATGTTCCGATGTTCACCGCCCCGTTACCGCTTAGATAAATATTCAGCGTTCCCCCGGATTGCACCGCGAAATATTGCACGTTCACCGCGACCGTGCTGGTCGTCGACAAACCATTGGCATCGGTGATTGTTACCGTGAAATCGTATAGGCCTACCGTGGTGAAATTTGCGGTGATGGCCTTGGCCGCGTTGGTTCCGTTGGCCGCCCCGCTGTAGCCAACCGATGCCGGACCCGTGGCCGACCATGTATACGTCAGGTTGTTTTCGCCGTTGGTGTCCGATCCCAGTACGCTCAGAGCCGTGGATGTTTGCGTGATCACCGGGCTGGGATTCGCCGCCGCCGTCGTGGCAACCGTCGGAAGATAACTCTCGAAATTCGCCGTCACCTGCGGCGTCGAATAAATCGTCTTGCCGTTCAGGATCACATACGATCCCTCGGACCCGGAAAGATAAGTCGGCAGGCTCCCGGTCATTTGAATCGTCAGATACTGCGCATTGGTTTGCAGCCCGCCGACATTGATCGCAACGCCCGTCGGATTGATCACCACATAATCGTTGCCCACCAGCGCCACCGTCGCGGTGTTGTCCGATTCGAGAATATCCACCGTCGATGCGAGGCTCGTGGCATTCGTACCGACAGAATTCGCCAGCAGCAGCGTGTTGAACGTTTCAGATTGTCCCGACGAAGCCGATCCATCCCATTTCTGATACAGCCCAAACGGCGTATCGCTGCTGGCGTAGGGGCTGACGCCGTCGCCGATCGAATCGCCGCTCTGCGGAACGAAATAGACCAGTAGATTTTCCTGGTTGGCGTAAAAGAGATTCGACGCGGTTTCCCCCTCCTGCCCGCTTTGTGCATCCTGCTGGGTTTCAAACCAGTTGGCTCCCTGTGCAAGAATATTCTGCACGTTCCACACCGGCCCGATCTGAGCCGATTCCGCCTGGTTAAACGTCACCTGGTCGCGCACCCACACCAATCCGCCCGGCAGCACCATGATGCTGCGAAGTTCGTTGTTGTCCCCGCCTTGTGTGTCATCCAGCACGGAATTGATCGTGCCGAACTGCATCTGCCCGTAGCTCCCCATCTGCGTGACGGGGCCTTCGTGATACGTATCAAATTGCCAGTCGAGCCATTCAGATGAATAGGTATCCCCGTTGTAATTGCTGTCCATCCTGAACTGCAGCAGCGGCACGCCGGATGCTCCCACCTCGGGCGTAAGCTTGATCCAGAACTGCAGCGTGCTGTAGGACGACAGGTTCACCGGATAGGACAACTGAAACGATGGAAATTCTCCCGTCGGCGCGGGCACTTCCAGCGCGTCGCTCTGCCCCGGCGGCAGATTACTCGTGACGATCTGACCGCCATCCCAAGCCTGGCCGTTCGTGAAATTATCCAGCGTCAGCGTTCCGCCCGAGCCCACCGCCTGGACGTCGGCCAGATAAAGATCGTAATTGTCACCGGTGTTGTCCGTATCGCCGCGGGCGATGCGCAGCTCCATCGACGTGATATCCGCCAAGTTCACGCCGCCGGCATTTTCCGGCGTCCCCTGGTTCAGGTTCAGCACAATGTGCATCCACTGCCCGGTGCCAAGCTGATTCTCAACATTCGGCAGTTCGGGATAGGAATTTCCCACCGGTTCATCGAGCACTTCGTCCTGATATTCCTCGTAGGTGTCGATGTCCTGCGTGGCGGCCGTGTTGGCGGAACTGAATTGCGTCATCGGCGATGTGAGCAGCACCGCATTGTCGTAGATCAATCCATCCAGCGCGGTAGCGTCCTGCTCGCCGTGGCTCATGCCGTTGGAAAGATTATCCAGCAGATCGGTCCCTGTGCCGTTGTTGCCGGTATTGAACACGAGCTTGTCCGGAAAGCTCATGCCCCATCGCTGGTCTTCATATGTGACTTGCGGTGTCGGCGCCACCGGCGCGGGAACTCCGGTGGAAAACATGAACACCGGCCAATAATCCGTGTTCGCCGATGACGTGTCGATCCCCACGAAATTGCTCGCGCCCTGCTGGGCGCGCTCATAATTCCACGCGCGCTCGGCCACGTAGGTAAACTGCCCATCGCCATAAATCTTCGCCGCCTCAAGCATCGCCGGCGCATAGATCATTTCGCCGAAGGAATATTCACCGTACTTGGGAATCACACCCAGGCTCGAGGCTTCCTGCATGTACCGGTAAAAAATCTGCTCGACGTTCGGATTGGAATAGAACGCCGTCTGGTTCATCCCCGTGACCTGAACGTACATGACCAGATCATCCAGCCAGATCGAGTTGTAATTGACCGCATCCTCGTCAGTGTCCTGGATGCGCTCAAACGTGTTGTTGAACTGCGTGGTGTAATAATTCGTCCAGTTGCTGACGTCCGAGCTGTAGGCGCTGACGCCGGTGAGCAGCTTGGCCGCGTACGCCAGCCCCAGCATGTCCGAAATCCCGCGATTGAAATCGGTGCCGGTTTCCAGGTCCTGGCTGATCACATCATTGCCCATCGTGTCGATGGCCGTCTGATACGATGAAATCTCCGAAGAAGTCAGCGCCCCCTTCACCTGGTCGTAGATATAGCAGAACTCCGCCAGAGAAAAGTTGATGTCGCTGGGGATTTTGTTGGCCGTGCTGGTCAGTTCCGAAATGCAGTCGTTCAGATAAGCCGTCTGCGTCGAGCCGGTGGTCACGGTATACAGCCCGGCGCAGAACATAATTTCCTGCAACGTAAATCGGCTGGGCGTTTCGCCGAGGATGCCGCTGACATGCGAAGCCGTGTCGTAATTTTCGTACGCCGTGATGTACTGCTGCGTCGTCCAGGTGGTTTCCAGCGTGCTCTCGAGCGCCGCCGGAGCAGTCGTGCTCTGAACCCACGTGAACGTATTGGCCGTCGTGCCGTCGCCGTAGGTGGCGATCAGTTCGAAATAATACGTGGTATTGGCCGACAGACTTGAATCCGTATAACTCCGCATCGCGCCAGACAGGCCCGAGGTCACGCTGCTGAAGCTCGTCCCGTTGGTGCTGTAGAGAATCTGGTACGAAGAAACCGCCGAGCTGCCGAGCCCCAAACGCTGGCCCCAGTCCAGCGTCACGCTGGTCGAGCCAGTGTACGTCGCCGTGAAATTCAGCGGCGCGTATTCCGTGAAAAGCTGCGTCTTGGCGAACGTCACCGCCAGGTTTGTCCCCCCCGACGACGATGCCACCGCCATTCCGCCCAGCGTGGCGACTTCCATCGCAAAGGTTTGTGTCGATCCGATCTGCGTGTAGCTCGAACCGTTGGTGCTGTAATATCCGCTGAATGCCTGCCCCGACCGCGTCAGCTTCAGATAAATCGGCGAGCTTCCCGTCGGGATCGAAATTCCCGTGACGGTCGCGACCGAATCGTTTCCGCCCACCGAAGTGCGCACCTCAAAATCCGCGGTTCCGTTGGTGTCCACAAACACGCCCGCAAACTCCGCCGATGCGCTCGTGCCATCCCGCAGCATCAATCCGCCCATCCCGCCGGATGTGCTGCTGCTGAAGCCCGTCAATTCCGAAACGAGCGTGGTATCTCCAAACTCCGCGACGTTGCTGAACCCGAACGCATCGCTCGACCCGCCGATCGTCGAGGCCGAGCTGCCGATCGTGTAAACCCCACTGGCATATGTTCCCGTCCCCGGCGAGGTGAAGGTTCCGATGTTCACCGGCGTAATTTGCCCCACGGTCGGCCCCACCGCCGCATCGGTGCTGATCGCGGGCGCGGGAAGCGCCTGGTTCCAAATCCGCACCTCGTCGATTGTTCCGTTGAACACCGAATCCGTGGAAAGATTCGATCGGCCCAGATAGCTGTTCGTATCGGTGAATCCCGAAAGCGATTCCGATCCCAGCGACACGCTGGCGGCAAGACCGCCGTTTTCGTACAGCTCCAGCAACCCCGCGGAAGAATCGATAACTACGGCGATAAGCTCTTCGCTGCCCGTATCCGCAGCCGCGCCCGCCGCGGTGATCGTGTGTCCCCCCTCGGTAAAAACCGCCGAACCCGTGTGCGGATCGAAATAAAGCTGCGACGACTGGTTCGAGGTCCCGAAATCAAACAGGTGCGCCGTCGATGGCAAATTGCTGGCGGTGAACCATGCCTCGATCGTCAGGCTCGACGTGGAAAGCAAACTTCCCGGCAGCAACCCGTACTGCGCGCTGGCCGATCCGCTGGTGATCGTCGCGCCATTGGTCAACGACAGCGAACCGCCGGTAATGCTCGCGCCGTTTTCCAGCGTTCCACCCGACGATCCGGCCGTGTCGGAAAACGAGCCGTCATTGAATGTATAGAGATTCGAAAGCGAAAGGAGCCGCCGGCGCTCCAGCGCTTCAATGACCGCCGGTTCAATGCGCATTTTGCCGCCCACAAATGGTCAGGCGCGATTGCTGCAACATCCACTGATTCCGGTCAGCGGCTATCGGGCCGTCGATCGCCTCGACTGCCGACGACGAGCCAGTACGCTAAGCACCCCCAACGTCAGCAGCCCGGTTGATGCCGGCTCCGGTACGCTCGTCAAACTGATGCCGTTGGCTGCGGCGAAGGAATCCAGCGCGACGAGGTCGGCTGCGCTGACGTCCGATTCGCTGGCAAAGTCGTTGAAGTTATCCGCCAGCAGCACGAAATCGTCGCCGTTGACCGTCCCGCTGTAGTTAAAGTCCCCTTCATCCCAGCCATTGGTCACGGAATCGTTGAAGCTCGCCGCCATCAGCGTGAAGTCGGACCCGTTCACCTTGTGATCGAGATTGGCATCACCCAAAAGCGTGTAGGCGATTTCAATCGTATTCGTCGGCAGACCAGCGGGATTGTTCAAATCGGCGGAGTCGGCGTAGCCGATGCCGTATGTGCCCAGGTTGGCCTGAGCCGTTGTGGACATGATCCCCGCCCCGGCCCAAGTGCCAGACCCATAGCCCGATTGAACCCAACCGGCGATCGAGGAGATCGGGTCGTGACCAGGCGCATAACTGATGTACACGGTGTTGTTGGCAATGTTCAACTGTCCGCTGCCGCCGATGCTCAGCGATCCCAGATCAAGCGTACCAACGCTGGTGTCCAGGCCCGTGGCCAGATTCAGCTTGCCGATGACGGTGACGCTCGCCCCCGTGGGGATCGAACCGTTCAGGTTCACGGTTGCGGGGCTGCTGATCGAGACGGTGGATGGCGTCGCGCTGGCGGCGCTGACGTTCACAGTGCCGCCAGTCACCGCCAGCGACGACCCGCTCTGGTTCAGCGATGGGCCGTTCAAATTGACAATTCCCGGCCCGGCAACGGTGAGCGTTCCATTGATGCCGAATCCCGCGGTGGGGCTCGTCGAGAACGTGCCGCCCCCCTGGATTGTGCCGCTGTTGACGCTGGTCAACCCGGAAATCGTCATTGTGTTGCCGGTGTCCGCCTGCGCGGTTCCGGCCAGGAGCACATAGCCGCCGCTATCGGTCATGTTCTGCGTGGCCGCGTGCAGCAGGCTGGCACTGCTGGTGTTGGTCTGCACCAGCGCGTTGGAAGTCTGCTGCAGCGCGACGGGAAGCGCCGACTGCGATACCGATGAAGTGAAATTCGTCGGCGTGATGGTCCCGGCTTGGAGCTCGCCGCCCGTGAAATTCACCAGCGAGTTCGCAGCCACGCCATTGGCCAGCAGCGAACCGGAAATCTCCACCAGGCCGCCCTGAAGGTTCAGCGTTCCCTTTTCGTTTGCGGTGCCGGTCGCTGCCGCGGACAAGGTGAGGTTTCCACCACCGGCGGCTTCAACGATTCCGCCGGTGACGTCAAGTGTTCCGTTTCCGATCGTGCCCGCCGTTCCGCCGGCGCCCGTGGAGGTGCCTAGCGTGATCCCGCCCGTCGTAGTGTCCAGAGTCCCACCGGAGATGGTTGCCGTTCCATTCACGCCATTACCAATGAGTGCACTGGGAGCAGTGATGAGTGAAGTGCCACTCTGAAGCAACGAAGCGACCGGCGAACCAGTGGAACTGTTGCCATGAGTACCGACGATAAGTGATGCCGTTGCCGCCGAAAGAGTGATATGGGCTGAGTCCCCAATATTTAGTGTGCCATTCGCTTCGCTTGATCCAACAATCAGGTTTCCGGTCGCGAGATTTAGCTGCGAATTGTTCTGCAAGGTCAGAGTTCCCGAGCCCGCGTCGCCTTGATTGTTGGCGACGCCGTTGCCGATCACAGCGTTGAGGGCATTCGTGTTGCCGGTCGTATTGACATTAAGCACGGCGTTGTTGGAAAGCGTAAGTGAACCAATGGAACCGAGATTTGATCCTACGGCGACGGTGTTGGCGATACTGGCGCCAATCGCCAGCACTGTGGTCGTGGCCGTCGCACTGCTGTTAAGATTCAGAACGGTATCGCCCGAGAGGCTCATTGACCCATTCCCGCCGTTGTAAGTAGTACCCGTTGAGACACTGCTAAAAAAACCGCCGGTTCCAATGTTAATCACCCCAAGACTGGTCGCGCTGCCAACGGTGATAGGGACGGTATCCGATTCGTCAGCCAGAAAAGTTCCCGTTGCCCCCGAAGCGCCGATGCCCAGCGTCGTGCCCACGCTGAATTTGCTGGTATAGCTTCCAGGCGTCGTGCCTGAGATGGAAAGAGTTCCCGTGTTTGGTGAAGCAAATTCGTAACCTGGAATCGAGCCCCCCACCGTGACGGCCGCGCCAATAGAAGCAGTTCCCCCGTTTTGGATCGTGACCGCGCCATTGGCCCCATTGGCATTTTCCAGGGTGCTGCTGTTCTGATTTGCGATGGAAAGCGATCCTGTTGTAACAACCAATCGCCCGCCGGAGGTCGATGTTGAGCCATTAATGAGAATGCTCGATTGCGCCGTGGGGTTGATGTGCCCGACAGGCAAAGCCGTGCCGGTACCCGAATTATTCACGGTGATTGTACCGTCGGTCAGGGTGACAGTGCCGCTGCCGCCCAAACCCGGAGCCGATCCGGCATAAGGTTCGACTTGCAACTCACCGCCTATCGTTACGGTGCTGGTCGCCCCCGTAACATTTAAGGTTCCCATCCCGTTGGAGCTTCCGACATACATGCTGACGACGGAGTTAAAAGTTCCACCGCTCAGGTTGTATGTGCCTTCGCTGGCCGTTACTCCGGGTGTATAGGTTGCAGATCCCGTGATAAATCCCTGGCCGATGCGGACAGTGCCGCTGGAAGTGACGGTTCCTGAATACTGGTTCACGGTCCCGACGCTCACGGGCGAGATGCCCGCGGTTTGTTCGTTCCCGAGAATAAATACACCGGCATCGCTGATGTTGGCGTTGACGTTCAGTACCGCAGTGCCGCCATCTCCACCGATAAACATCCCACCGGCGGGCGAGATAACCGAGCCGGCGCCCTGGTTGTAATTGCCGCTGTCAAAGCTGATTATTCCGGTGCCACTGCTGGATAGTCCGCCATTGATATTCAGAGTGGTCCCTGAGCTGCCAGCAACTCCGTCGAAAAGCATGCGCGGACTAAAGACGTTGCTATTTGTGACGTAGTTCATCGGCGCGGAAATGGTCGCGGTCGTGCCGGCGCCGCTTAAGTCGATGGCAGGCAGAATGCCTGGATTCGTGCCGTCATCGCTTTGAAACGTCAATGTATCCGCGCCGCCGGTCGTGGCGTTTGCGGTGAAATTCAGTAAACCCAGGGTCACCGGAACATCCAAAGTCGCCGATGATCCGGCGGTGACGAAATTAGCCACGTCATCGACCGCGTTGGGTTCGGAAGGATTCCAATTTCCTGAGGTATCCCAGTTGGAGTTGGCTCCGCCGCCAATCCAGGTCGCGGTGGTTGCCTTTGACACGAGCGGAATCGCAACGGTGCCCACCGCCATAATCATGGCCGCCAGTTTTTTCTCTTTCAATAAGCGCATATTCTCCTCCGGCGCTATAAAGCGCTATCAAAATCCGCCTGTTTTCAAAAACTGCCTTCTAGTAACCGGGCAACTTACAAGCTGCCCGGACCTCTCATGACATGGATCAGGAATGCTGGAACATATTTTCTTCCAGATCCGGTGGCACAAGCCGCGGGGGCACAACCACGCCTTCCGGGCCTGATGCATCTCTATTCGCCATTCGCCACATTAATTGATTCACGGCTCTTTCGCAGATGATCGGAACCTGAATGTCCACACACGCCGGCATTGGGATCAGCGCTGCGCGCACAAGTGGATCATAATCACCGGTGACGAGCTTCACGTCCCGCCCAATCCGGACAGACTTGGACAACAAAGATCGATAAATACTTGGCAAATAATTATGACCCGATGTGAACAATCCCACAGGGCCGCGTTTCAATAGCGGCATCAGTCTTTCGATCTGTTGCTCGACGCCATCGGCCACATGGTTGTCGTGCAATCGATCCGATTGATCGATGGCCTGTCCCGAAAGGTCGCGGGATTCCACGCCGGCTCCCTTGCATGCTTCAAGGAACGCCTCGCCTCTGGCGCGAAACGCCGGATAATTCGGCTGGAGATTCAGGAACGCGACGCGGGAGATGTCGCCTTTTTGAATCAGATATTCGAACGCCAGGCGACCGACATGCCGATTGTCGGGTTCAACGTAATCCGCCCAAAAATCGCTTGATCTGCGGGTCATCATCCAAACGCACGGAAGCGAGCGCAAGGCGCGCGCGGCGGCGCCAACTGGCTCCAAACCCTGCAGAATCACGCCATCCAAATGTATAGACGAAATGTCCCGAGGCAGAACGCTGGGATCTGGCATCAAAGAATAAACCAATTGTAGCCCACGCTTGTCGAGCGATTCCGCCAATGGTCCCGGAGCACTCAATCGCTGCGTTACCAGAGGATCCATTCCTATAAGCAGCATCGCAACGCGGCGGGTGCGAACCCCTCGAACCGCATCGGTTTTGGGACCGCGACGGCGCGCGGGAGGGGGTGCGATATAACGCACCGTCCTCATCGCCTGATGTACTGAAGCGACCGTCTCCCGGCTGATCCCCGGTCGGCCATTGACTACTCGCGCCACCGTCGAGATTGAGACGCCTGCAACTTCTGCGACCTTAGCCATTGACATCGTGTTTGAAGATAACACGGCTCTTTTTATTGTCAATTAAATTACCAGAAAAACCTTGCCTGGTAGTGCACTGTTGATAAAATCGACCCAAATTAAGCAGTTCTTTCGATGAGAAATAGAAGTGTAGATATAATCGGCACCTCGCCGAGGCAGTTGACCGTCGCGCTGATCGGGCTCGGCGGTTATGCAGAAAACTACTTGCGAGGACTGCTCGATGAAAGCACCGGCTCGGTTCAACTCATCGCGGGCGTCGATCCCGAACCTCACCGATGCCGTCGCATGAACAATCTTGTAACTCTAGGTATTCCAATCTATACCGATATTGAGCGGGCTTTTGAACGTCACTTGCCTGACCTGGCGGTGATTGCCACACCCGCCTATCTGCATAAACCGCATAGTTGTTTGGCGTTGGCACAAGGGGTCCACGTTCTATGTGAAAAGCCGGCGGCCACCACTCTGCCCGATGCGCTTGCGATGCGAGATGCCCAGGCTCAGGCGAACCGGTTGCTGGCGATAGGATATCAATGGTCCTTCTCGTCCGCCATTCAGGCGCTAAAGAGCGACATTATACGGGGCCTATTTGGCGCGCCGAGGAGATTCAGGTCACTGGTCGTTTGGCCAAGAACGGAGTCTTATTATCGACGCAACTCCTGGGCCGGGCAGATTTGCGGTCCCGACGGTGAGCCAATCTACGACAATCCCGTGAGCAATGGCTGCTCGCATCATATTCACAACTTGCTTTATCTTCTGGGAACGGCGAAGTCGTCCAGCATTTGGCCGGAATCAATTGAATGCGAAATCTATCGCGCGAACGATATCGCCAGTTTCGACACGGCCGTCATGCGGCTTCGTGCACCCGGCGACACAGAGGTTTTCGTTATCGCCTCTCATGCCGCAACCACCTCGCGCGAACCAACTTTTCAGCTCGAATTTGAAGATGCCACAGTGGCTTACGATCAGGAAGGGCAAGGACGCCTGGTCGCACGCGTCAAAAATGGAATGATTCGCGATTATGGCTCTCTACCCAGCGGCTCAGACATCCAAAAGTTGTGGATTGCGATAGATGCCATCCGTTCCGGCGGGGAAATCCCGTGCGGCATCGTCGCGGCCGTTCCGCACGTTGCGATTGTATCCGCCCTCCATCAATGCGAAATCACGCCGATTCCGCCCTTAAGCATTCAGTCCGGTAGCCAACGCAAAGTAGGCGCCGATTTCCTGCACGGATTGGGCGAAGATCTGGCTCGTTGCTATGAACAATGGTCCCTGCCCAGCGAACTTCGCCTCTCATGGTCGGGGCCAAAGCGCTATATTGCCATCGCCCCCGACAAACTCGTCGCGACAACGATCCCTCCAACCTTGCGAAAGGAGCATTTCGTTTGAAGTCGCGCGGATTGATGTTGCTTGACTTCCTGCTCGTCGGGTTTCTCGCGGCATATGCATCGTCCACCGCGCTTGCCGATCCGACACCCCCGAATCTCAAATCATGGGTACTCTTTTCCCATCAATCCATAACGCTTCCATCTCCTGTCGTCGGTGCATTCATCGGCGCTTCCGAGGATTGCTTGATTGTTTTTGGCGGGCGGCCTTTCTCGAGCGATTCCTCGTACGATTCGATCTTTCTACCCAAAGACGCTTCTCCGGGCATTTCCGGCTGGCATACATTCACCGCGCAACACCTCCGCAGTTTTGGTTGCTCCGTCACATGGAATAACGGATTGATTTGCATCGGTGGCTTGGATGCCGCCGGCCCTTCGCGAGGCGTGACGCGCCTCGTTTATGCCGATGGCGCTGTGCATGAAGAATCGATGCCTGATCTTCCCTTCCCGCTTGTCGCCGCCGGCGCCGCGGTTTTGGACGATTCTCTGTATGTGTTTGGCGGCGCGCGATCAGCTGATGGAATTGATTTGTCCGCAGAGCTTCTCTCGCTCAGTTTGAATTCACAGAATTCCGGATGGACCAGGCTTGCCACGCTGCCGGCCGCGCCGCGATTTATGGCTGTCACATGCGCCCAGGGAGGCCAAATCAACATCTTCGGCGGTTATGTCAGGGATCACGCCTCCGCCGCTTTCGTCCCCAGCGCGCAGAGCTGGTGTTATCGCCCCACTCCAATCGACGGCACCAAAATCACCGGTTGGGTGCGTCTCGCTCCGCTTCCCTTCCCGTTGGCCGGCACGGCCACCTGGGCGACGGGTCAGGCAAATATCATCCTCTGCGGCGGGGCTACCGCTGGTGGTAATTTCAAATCTTTACTCACCGCCAATCTCTCCGCCCTGAATCACCAGCTTCTGGCATACAACACGATCACCGATGCATTCGCGGATGTCGGAGCCTGGGATCGACCTCTGGTCGCCGCCACGCCCGTTGTCTGGAATTGGCGCACCATCCTGGTCGGCGGCCGCGATTCCGATGGCCCCAACATGAATCTTGTTGAATTGCAGATACAAAGCCAGGTCCGTCGCCTTTCATATCTGGACTACACCGCGATTGTGATTTATTTCGCGCTTTTTACCGCCATCGGAGCATTCTTCGCCCGCAGGCAGACCAGCAGCGAGAATTTCGCGCTCGGCGGTAGAAATGTCAGTTGGTGGCTGGCCGGCATCAGCCTCTACGCCACGGGGACCAGTGCCATCAGCTACATGGCTATTCCCGCGCAAACCTATTCCACAAACCTCATCTGGTGGGTGCTCCCCGTTCCCCTGGCGGCGCTGGCGCTGATTCCGCAGGCGTATCTTGTCGTTCCCCTTATAAGACGCCTGAATGTCACCAGCACCTACGAGTACCTTGAACAACGCTTCAATTCCCCTCTCCGGTTGATGGCCAGCGCGCAATGCATTATTTTTCAAATCGCCGGAAGAATGGCCATCGTCATGCTGCTCCCTGCCATGGCTATTTCCGCCGTCACCGGCATCAATCTGCCTGCCGAAGTGATTATCATGGGTGTCATTGCCACCATGTACACTGCCGTCGGAGGCATCGACGCCGTTATCTGGACCGATGCGATTCAGACAATCCTCACCATTGGCGGCCCCATTCTGGCGCTCTTCATCATCTTCGCCAGTTTCCATGGACACCCTACCGAAGTCTTTTCGATTGCGGCGAACTATTCCAAATTCAAACTCTTTCTCTTTGATTGGAATTTCACGTTGCCCGTCTTCTGGATCGCGGTGATCGCCACGATCTTCAGCATTGTCGGCTTTGCCGGCGATCAGACGCTGGTGCAGCGCGTTCTCGCGACGCCCAATGTTCGCGAGGCAAGACGGGCCACGGTCACCGTGTTTATTATTGTGATCATCGGTTCTTCGATGTTCCACTTCCTGGGCATCGCCGCTTTCTCCTATTTCCACGCCCATCCGACCGAGCTGGATCCGAAGATGGCCAACGACCAGATTGTTCCGCTGTTCATCGTCCAGAAGATGCCCATCGGCATCGCCGGGCTGATCATCGCCAGCATCTTTGGGGCATCGATGTCCACTCTATCGGGAACAATCAACAGTGTCGCCACGCTTACCTCCGAGGATTTTTACCGCCGTGTGAAACCCGCGGCTTCCGATTACCAGCGCCTCCGCGTCATGAAAATCACCAGCTACATCGCCGGATTTCTCAGTACCTCCATCGCCTGTTATATGGCAATGTCTAACTTTCGCTCGGTCTTTGAAACCTGGAACAGATTGATCGCGCTGCTCGGCGGTGGTTTCGTGGGTGTTTTCACCCTTGGAATGTTCACCACCCGCGCTACCAGCGGCGGTGCGATCGTCGGCGCCGTCTTCAGCGTTCTCTTTACCCTTTGCATACGGGAGTTCACCCCATTTCATTGGACGCTATACGCGCCGGCAGCGATCGGAAGCTGCGTAATCGTCGGATACCTTGCCAGCTTCATCTTTCCCGCTTCAGCCCGAGACCTCGAAGGCTTGACCGTCTACACAACGCGTCGTGTCGAAGCCGCCTCGGCCAACGATCACCTGGTACCTGTTCCCGTCTGATTCGCGGAGGCCACATGAGTTTGCGAATCGTTTCATTGTTGCTGTGCGCGATTATCATTCTGCCGGCGCGGACCGCCCTGTCAGACTCGCTTGCCGATGCGCAACCGCGTCTTTTGCTCACGCCCGATGACATCGCCCGCGCGCGTTCGCAACTCAGCGATCCCGCCTTTGCCGCCCGGGTGGATGCACTCTCCAGCAAATGCACGCGCGAAATCGCCAAATGGCGACATCTTTGTCCCGGTGACAATCGCAAGGACACCGACACCCTTTTCAGCATTGGCCGCACCATCCCCCTTAACGACTGGCGCGGGCAGATCGATCTGGCGGTCCTCTATGCCCTGCGCCCTGCGCCCCAACTCGCCGAGGTTGCCCGCGAAATGCTGCTGGCGGGCCTCGGCCTCCGCACTGTGAAAAATAGCTGGCGTGCCGATGGCGTTCATGATGCCGAAATGACCGATGAGTGGCTCCGTGGTTATGACCTGCTGGCCAAAACCGGGGTCTTCGACGATGCCGATCGCGCCGCCATCAAAGACCAACTCCATCAGGCCGGCCATTTCTTCGAGGGATGGCTCCTCGACTCTTTCAGTCTCGGTTATGCCGATCGCCGCGAAAACGGCTATTGCTTGAATTACCATCTATATTGCGCTTATATCCTCATCGCCATTTCCATCGAATATCCCGATTTTCCTGAATCCAGAGACTGGCTTCTCGAAGCCCGGTCGCAGATGATTCAGCAGCTTTTCACCGAGTTTGGCATCGATGGCGGCGGCGCCGAGGGCGCCATCCACTACTGGTGGATTTCCACTACATCCCTGCTGGAAACCATGGTGATGTGCCGCAACAACGGCATCGCCGACTATCTCGCCGATCCATCCATCGCCGATGCCATGAATCACACCATCAATTGGCGCATGGCGCTGACTGCGCCCGATGGCCGCACCGTCGCTGTCGGGGATTCCGACCGGAGCAATGAAGGGATTGCCCTCTTCTCACAGGCCGGCAGATCGCTCAGCTCCCCACGATTGAACTGGCAGGCGTGGGATTGCTGGCACCGCGCCGAACCCGGAGAACTCGACACCAGTTGGTATCTTCTCGTGTATGACACCCATGCTCCGGTCCTGAAGCCTACGGAAACTTATGATGTGTACCCCTGGTCCGGTTACGCCTCGTTCCGCTCCGCATGGGAACCCACGGCCAATTATTTCTTCCTGAAATACGGCACCAGCTACATCGGACGCCGCGAAAACCAGCCCGATCTTATCAGTCCGGGCCACGCCCACAGTGATGCATTGCAAATCGAGCTGCACTATCACGGCAAGCCTGTGCTGGTTGATGTTGGCAGAACCGCGCTGTACGCCGATACGCCCGTTTACGGCGGCTACATCAAGGCCACGGTTGATCTCAACACCGTGGGCCTGGGCAATCGCTGGGGGTTCAGCCGACTCGACGGCCTTTTCGCCCAGCACGTTCACGATGAGGGCCCGGATTTTCTATATGAACAACCTCAGAAAATGATTGATCGTCAGGATACGCACCTCATCGCCATCGGTGATACCGGTTCAACCGCCGTGATTTCCGCAAGAGTTAATATTTATCCCACTGTTTCCGACCAACGGACCTGCGTCTGGTTCCGGGACAGTAGCGTGCTGATTCTCGATGATGTGCTCCACAGCGATTCCGAGCAACCTTATGAACTCTATTTCAATCCGCCTGGATTACCCGTCAACACCACCGCGGGCACGCTGACTTTCGCGCGCAACGATGTGAAGCTCGACATCCACCCCGTCCTCCCTCAAGAGCCGCAAATTGAAATCCTCCCCCACGGCGACCCACGCGTTCCTCCGTACTACACGGGCATGATTGCCAAGCCGCTCGTGAAACAAATCTGGCAGCCCTATTCTCTGCTGGTCGTCAAGCAGAAATCCGCCGATGCTCATTATCTTAATGTTTTGGTTCCCTACGATGACGCAACGTCGCCATATTCCACGCAGCCATTGGGAACGAGGGGCGTTATTCTTCGCGGAGCATCAGACGTCATTGCGGTGACCGCCGCCGGAAACACGGAGACGGCAATAGCCCCCGATGCCGGCTTGGCCGTCGTTCGTTACATCGGTAATGAGATCGACAGCTACGCCCTGAGCGGCGGCCTATCACTGACCGATCACACAATGCCACTGGTGCGCATCGCGCTGAAATCGAAGGACTGGGTGGGAATCTACGATCCCATAGCGACCGTTTCAGTGAGCATCAAAGACCATCGGGCCAGCATCAGCCTTCCCCTCACTCCGTTTGACACCCGCGTGATGAACTGGTGGCCCGGCACCGCGTCGAAAGTCGGCAATCAAAATGCCGACCCCATCGCTGTCGATATTTCGTTTCGAATCGATGCGGCGCCGAAGGAATTGATCGGCTATCGCTCCGTCACTGATCGCCCGGACGCCATTGCGTCATTGCCGCGCGCGTGGCCGAACGACTATCACATCGCCGAAATGCGGGAGAAGTCTTTGCCATTTCAATACAATTCCACCACACAAATGCTTACCGTTACGCTGGATGGAGGAATTAACCAATTGGCGTGGTACCAGTGACCCGGGGGACGAATAATTGCACTGATAATTACGACTTCAACGCTGCATATTCTCGCGAATAGCTGATATTGCTTGATTTTCCCTTAAAATCTTTGTGATAATTTTATTGACAAATACACTCGCAATGTTAAATTTGCTTTTCGAGTAACTGCGATAGAATTTCGGCTGGATGATGCAAAAGTCGGAAATCGAGGAATCGACTGAGTCAAACACCTGAGCATTTCCCTCTGTCTGGCCAATAGCGCAACTCACATTTTCTGAGGAGGTTTCATGTCTTGCGGCCTCAAAGCTCGGCGATTTCGAGCCTTCACGCTCGTTGAACTTCTTGTTGTTATTGGAATTATCGCAGTTCTCGTTGCTATTCTGCTTCCGGCACTCAACAAGGCCCGAAATCAGGCCCTGACGACGCAGTGCCTGTCAAATCTCAGACAGATCGGGCAGGGAGTCGTCAACTATGCAACCGAGAATAATGGCTACATCGTTCCGGACGGATATGTCACTGCTGCCGAGGGCAATGTGAACAGTTGGGAGACTTTGCTCATCAACGGCGGCTATGTGCCGCATTCGGATCTACCATCGGGCGCATCCAGTGCCATACCACCGTTTACGAACTCTGTTTTCTATTGTCCCGTCGGGCTCTCTGATATGCTTAGTACCGGTAAACCCACCGCTGCTTTTGACCTTCAGGGAGAACGGCCGCAACGATTTCAAGTTGACGCCACTTTGTCTTCTGCCCAAGGCCTGATTATAGACTCATGGTATGGAATAAACGGCGTGGATTATCCTACTGTTCCGACCGCGAATATGACGAAATGGCACTTCCTCACGATCTCGCTCCCCGTAACCTCAAGCAGTTTTCCTCAGGGGTTTATCCTACCCAAATTATCCCAGATGCATAAAAGTTCCGACCTCGCGCTGATCTTTGATGGCACCGGAGACAACATGTGGATCGGATATTACTCCCCTGCCCCCATATCTGACGGTACATGGAGAATTCAGGGTCGTCACGGACAAACCGTGAACGGCGTCCCTGCCTTGACCAATATCCTGTTTGTCGATGGTCACGCGGATTCCATTCCCCGCAGCAGCATTCCCGAGTATTATCGCGATCAGCCAGTAACCGGACCGAACACCAATCTCTTCAATACCGCCAACCCTGTTCCGCTCACCGCTCACTATCCTTATCCCAAATGGAGGCTCGACCAATAATAGGAATGTGAGTGTGCGAGAAGAGGGCCTCGGCGAATCCGGGAACTCCGGCGATTTACTGACGGGTTACTGTAGTTAAGCTTTTCATCGCATCGGCAGGCATTTTGCCGTGGTGGATGGCATTCTTGAAAGCCCGCACCGCCGCGGGCACATCGGCAAACCCCCAGACATTGCGGCCAATTGTTGCTCCCCTCCCGCCGGCCGCGACCGAATCCGACATCTGCTTCAGCGCTTCTTCCAGTGTTTCGCATTTGGGCCCGCCCGCCGCAATCACCGGCAAAGGACAAGCACTGGTAATCTGCTTCCAGGCAATAGGATCCCCGCAGTAGGGAGTTTTGATCACGTCCACGCCAAGCTCGATTCCACAGCGCACAGTCCAGGCGATATCTTCGGCGGTATGGACGATTTCCACTTTCCCATCCGAATGAAACTTTCGAGGATAGATATGCAAAATCACGGGCAGTCCCCATGGATCGGCCGCGCGCACCTGGTCCGCAACGACGCGGAGATGCCGAGCCTCACTGTTGCCTCGGACCAATGCACAGGTGGCAAGCGCATCGGCCCCAAGGCGAAGGGCGTCTTCAGGCGTGGCCAACATTTCTTCCGCGGAATCGTCGGGCTTGACTCCCGCGGCCTGTATGATCAAAGAGATCAAACCAGCGAACGGGCGCCAACACGAAACCGCGGTTCCTCGCTGCATCGTGATGGCATCGGGACGCCCTTCCACGATCGATTTGATAATACGTGGCAAATCGCGCAATCCCTCAGGCATTCCGTACTGATATCCCAGGAAATGATCCACGGCCACCGAGCATAAAAGTCCGGAAGCGTGGCTGAAAATCCGATTCATACGTACTTGTTTGCCGAGTGTCATATGAGCCAGTCTTTTTGGAAATCCCCCCTCAAGCCGACTATAAAACATAAAATAACGGAAGTCAATATCTTTCGTTTTCTTTCTGTATTTGCGTACAATTTCGATTAACATGAGATGGTGTGGTACAAATGCAGATATGAAACGTAGAGACGCCTCGCCACGCCCAACCTTTGCAGTGCCGCAAACGGCGCGGCGCATGTCGCCTGAATCGCGGCCGCTCTCCGCGCAACGGCGGGCCGCGATTTTGGATCTGCTCACCAGCCTCGGTGTGGTGCGCGTTGTAGAACTGAGCGAGCGATTCGGTGTTTCCGAAGTGACGATTCGGCATGACTTGGAGGTGCTGGCTCGCGAAGGACTTGCCGTTCGTGACCATGGCGGCGCCATTGCTCGGACACATACGCCTTTGTCGGTGGCCTTCGAGCACCGCGCCGGCCAACATCTTGACGCCAAGCGGCGTATCGGCAATTCCGCCGCCGGCCTGGTGTCGCCAGGAGAGACTATTCTTCTCGACGCGGGAACAACGGTCATGGAAATGGCCCGCGCTCTGACAGCGGTACCACGACTGACGATCGTAACCAATGCCCTCAATATCGCCGCCCAGGTGGGCTCCCTGCCGGATGCTCACGTCGTATTGGCCGGCGGCTCGCTCAGCCGCGAAACCCTCAGCACCTTAGGATCGCTTGCCGAGCGTGACCTGGCAGACCTGGTGGTCGATAAGCTTTTTCTCGGCGCCCACGCCATTGATATCGAGGCGGGCATAACTGATGTGGCGTTGGAGGTCGCTCGCGTGAAGCAGGCGATGATCCGCGCCGCCCGCGAGGTAATTTTGCTAGCCGATTCCAGCAAATGGGGCCAGCGGGCCTTTGCCAAGGTGGCAGCGCTGAACGTGGTCCACACTTTCGTGACTGATGATGCTCTTCCCCGGCCGGCGTCGGCCCTCATCAATGCCCGGGGCATCCGGCTTATCAAGGCCTCATGATTTCCGTCAGGCATTCGGCCCCAGCAGCTTGGAAAACATCGCCAGCAGCGGGTCGGAGGGGCAAAGGCGCTGACGCAACAGTGCGATCGCCTGTGACATTGCAGGCAGCGCATCCCATCCTCCGCATGAACTGCCGGCCTTAAGCGCGCCGCAGGCGCTGGCAAAAGCGACCGCCTCGGCAATCGTCAGCCCGCGAGCCACGGCCAGGCCGTAGGCTCCGTGAAACGTGTCGCCGCAACCATTGGTATCTACCGCTTCCACCGTAAAGGCGGCTCGATGGATTGGACGCCGGGTATTCGCGTCAGCCCACCAACAGCCGTCACCGCCGGCCGTCACGACCACCGCCGTACGCGGCAGCGCGGCCAGGGTCGCACAGGCGGAAGGGATGTCATCCTCTCCAGTCTGGAGCCGCGCGAATTCCGCGGGAACAACTAAATGATCCACTTGCCGCAAAAGAGGTTCGAACTGTCGATCTTGCGACTCGACATCCAATACCACTACAGTCCCGTTCTGACGTGCTTTGGTCGCCAAATCCACCGGTCCGGGCGCGGCGGTCGCATCCGTCAGCAGCACGCGTGCTGTTGCCAGCAATTCCGCCGAAATTTCATCGGCGGCGACAGGCTTGAAGCAGCTCCCGTCATGGAAGATTGTGCGTCGGCCATTGGAACGATCAATAATGATTCGACTGTGATACGGCCCCGCCGCCGCATCGCGGATCGTAGCGGATACATCCACTCCGCGGCTCTTCAAAATCTCCTGCAAATATCGCGAGCCGTCGTCGGTCCCGAAATGGCCGACGAATGCTCCCCTGGCACCTAACGTGACCGCGGCGGCGACAGCCGTGCAAGTCAGGCCTCCGCCCTGGCGACGACTCTCCAACACGGGAACCTTTGCGTCCACCGGCGGATACTTCTCGACCGTCAGAATATCGTCCACGGCTGCGATCCCAATCCCCAAAATATCTCTGCGCGGGTGATCCATTTCTAACCACCGTCTTTGACGTTGAACTAATGTTAACGCTACGCGCTGGCGGGTGGATATTCGCCGCACAACAACTGCTCTGGCGGTTCATCTTCCTCAATGGTGCAGAACCGCGGCAATGGATCCAGGTGATGATTGTCTTTCGTGTCGTCATTCACGCTCGAAACCTCTCCCACAAAAAGGGTCCCCGTCCCCGGTGCCGCCCAAAACCGATGATACATCCGTGGAGGAAGTGTGATGCTTTCACCAGGATTCAGTGTAACCTGCCCACCACCTGGCACGGTCCGCCGAAACCCATCACACCAGACCGTCACTGCGTCATCGGCCTTGCCATGATCCATCGTCGAGTGAAACATTTCCAGGACCAGAATGCCTCGACCCCTGTTGATAATGTCCTCGGTCTTCTTGAAATGAAAATGCAACGGCACGTGTTGCCCTTCCCGTACCACCATCACCTTTTCGGCATACGGCTTGGCTTGCCCGGAAGGTAATCCATTGCGAACGGTGAACAGCAGATTGCCGAACTGTTCAAATCGCCCAGCGTCAAAGTCCGTCACGTCCCAACCCAGCCGGCACGCGCGAGCCTCATCCGCTTCAGAACCCGCTTCTCCCCATTGCCGCGGCGTCCAGTGCGCAAATGGCGGCAGCACCCAGCCGTGGCTTTGAATGAATTCGACCGCATGTTTTATGTATTTGTTGATCTCTGATCGTTTCATGAGATTCTCCAGATCAAACAAGTATAAACGAAAGAATGCGAAAGTAAATAACTTCCACTTATTTGCTTTTCGCCGCAGTTCCCCCGGCGCGCCATTGGGTCGGGCTGATGCCGGTCCGCTGTCTGAACTGGCGAGAAAAGAAAAACACATCGGCGTATCCAAGCGATTGGGCAATCTGCCCAATATTCATCGAACTCTCTTGCAACAAAGTCTTGGCTCGCAGCAGCCGTGTACGAATACAGAACTCATTGGGTGCGACGCCAACAATCTGCCTGAAAATCCGACTGAAATGATCTGTGGAATAACCCGCTCTCTCAGCCAGAGCCTCAATGGAAAAGAGTTCCCCTGAATTTTCGCGTATATAGCGGGTAACTGATCGGATGGCCTCGTGATGCGCTTTGTCCGTGCCGTACAGCGTCGGTCGTCGGACAATGCGGTCGAGGCCGGCCATAGCGCCGCGCAGATAAATTGCGGCCTCAGCGCGCGCCAACCCGTCCCCTTCATGATGCAGGCAAACAATCTGCTTAAAAAGCTGCTCAAAAAAATCGACTTCGCTGATGCGTGCGACGGTCGGTGGCCTTTGTGAGCGCGTCAAACAAACGATTTGCCCGCATGCGTCCCGAAAATCAAAATGCACGAAACTGACTCCGAGGCGATGCACTGGATCTTGTCGCGCGTGGTAGCAATTCCCCGGCTGAAGACAAAACATTGAACCCGCCGCTAACTCATATTTTTGTTCTTTCCATTGGATCGTTCCACGACCGGCCCAAATGAACCACAAGTCAAAATCTCGAAGGAGAGGGGAATCCCAAATCCAGCCCGGGTGGCACAGGACGGTATCGCACTCGTTAATGCGAACAGCCAAATCCCTCCAGGCCATCAGCGGATTTTAACTGAAAAACACAAAAGTTTCGAGCCACAAGACATGGCGGGGACAGTTTTCAGTCGGCATCATGACGCACGCTCGCTTAAGGGAGTCTCAGCCAATATGGATGTCGCCAATTCAAAACCCACTTTTCTCTACGGACCCAATTCGCAAGACTTCCTTACGCTGCATCCCTCGGCCAGGAAAATCACGTACGACGGCCGCGCTGGTTTGCATTTTACCAGCATCCGAGGACGCGCGGCGGTTCCCCGCCACACGGCAGGCGAAAATCGGGGATCGGCCTTACTGTGGGTATTGCCACTTCAGGATTTTTTCCCTGCTGCGCATTATCCACTGCACGGGAAATCGAATCCTTTTTTTGAAAGGTTCGTTTTTCTCAGTGATCGCGAAGCGGTGCAGGAAATCGAAGCTGCCAATTTCAGCTTGCTTTATAGTTCCTATTGGCATCCGGTGTATGTCGCGAAATTTTCCCAGGGAACGATTGCCGACGCCGCTTTCAATAAACGAACCGCCATTGCAACCGCTGGGCACTTTGAACTTCGCGCACTTAAATGGTATCAGCTCGCGATGACGTGGGATCATGATTCGGGCATTTACGCCCTATACGCAAATGGAATAAAAATCGGGCATTCCGACACGACATTGACCGAACACCCGCACCACGATCTTCCCGCTCCGTGGCTCTATTTCGGCAACCCAGCGTATGCAATGGGCGACATATCCTTTTATTCCGAACCGCTCACCGAATCGCAGATATCAGAAACATTCGCCAAAGAGGCTGTCTCGATAGACCGTGATCTTCAAACCCGTCTGGAAAAATCTTACCAGGGGCGAAACCTGCCAACATTCGACTGGCGGCCTTCCGCCTCTTCGAATTGGAAATGCGAGCAATCCCTTTCGTTAGATCGCGCGGAAGACTACGCTCACTTTTTCCAGCAGGGCTGCGGTCCCTGTCTTCATTTCACGAATGAAGGTTTTCGAATCACCACCCCCCCCGCTCACCGAATATTATCGCCGGAAGGACAAGACAATTACCGGTGATGAACTTGACATGACGCGCATGTACCTTTGGACGCGTCGAAATTTTCAAGGTGATCTCTACGTTACCTTCGAATTTAAAATCCATCATCACGGAGGATTGGCGCTGCTCATGACACAGGCCGCAGGTATGCAGGGCGAGGATTTCCTCGTCGATTATCCGCTGCGCAGCGACGGCTCCATGAGCGTGGTTTGCTGGGAAGATGTTCGCAATTATCACTGGGAATTTTATCGCGAAATGGTCGACACCAGAAATGATCTGGTCTCTCATGCATGCCTCAAAAATCCATGGTTTCGTCCCATGTCCTTCCAGATCGAAAATCGCATATGGGAGCTCGATCGGTGGTATCGTCTTAGTTTCTTGCAGCAAGGCAGCAGGATTCGCGGCGCAATCGACGATGTGACCGTTATGGACGCTACGGATACGGGTTTAGACAACAACGGACCCGTTCTCCGGCACGGCCATATCGCCCTAAGATGCATGATGCGATCGGATGTCACCATCCGGAATTTCGAAGTTTGGACGCTGCCCGATTTTCAAATCAAACTTGCAGATAATGCAACTTAGTGATCTGAATCCAGCGAATGACTGTAACGGCGATGGCAGTCGATCATGGCATAGACCGTCACCCGGTACAGGACAGATTCGGGGGTTAAAGGATGGACCTATGCACAAAACCCTCCGTCTTGCTTTTCGTTGCGCCATCGTGGTCCTCACCTCGGCGTTTGTTTCCACGTGGTGTGGGGCGCAAACGTGGTTGCCTTCGCCCCATTTCGGAAACGTCGAGCAGCACCAGCGTCTTTACGATCTGGCGCGGGTCTGGGCGGACGCCCACTTCGATCCGGCGGTGAACCTGATCGCCTTCGAGAACAAGGATAATCCCGCCGTGCTCGAACATTATCTCCGCGAATCAGGCTATTACGCCTATGGGCTGTTGCTGACCGGCAAGCCAGAGGACCGTGCCCGGGCCCAGGCGATCCTTCGCCAGGTCTTCACTAAGCAGGATCTCCGCAAGGACCAGCCCACATACGGTTCGTTCCCCAATGCATTTGAAACGGATTGGGCTCATTGGACTAAGCCGGACCTCAACTGGGCCGAATTCATGGGAGCGTTCATGGCGCACATTGTATGGCTCGATGACCAACGGCACGTTCTCGATCCGGATGTGCGCAGCCAACTTGACCAATCTTTCCAGCTCACCGTGGAGAACGCGATGCACCGCGATGTCGATCCGCATTATACGAACATCGCCCTGCTCACCGCGGCGGTGGTGTCAGCAGGTGCGAAGCTTGAGAACATGCCGGGCACGGCCGAGTTCGCCCAAAAGAAGCTCCAGGCTGTTTACAATATGGCCAGCCAAGGAACCTTCACCGAGTACCTTTCTCCCACCTATTACGGCGCCGATTTCTACTCGCTCTACTCGGCACAGCGTTTTGCGTGCTCGGATGCCTTCGCAGACTTGGCCAATCGGACCCTTGATCTTCTCTGGCACGACACGGCCGCCGCCTATCACGCGCCAACCTACCAGCTCGGCGGTCCGGCAGCCCGCTCATACGGCGACAACATGCTGGAGTACGTCCCGGTGATCAAATACTTCATCTACCTGGGAACGAATGGAAAATATCCGATAACGGACGACGAGGTGAAGTTGCCGCATGCGTTTGACATCTGCATGTTCATGCTGATCTCCGACCTGCCGGTCGAGGCGCGGCCCGAGTTTACGCAGCCTCCCGTGCCGTGGCGAGAGGTGCTTGTCTACGACAACGGGGCCGGGTTCCAGCGTTACATCCGGCAATTTCGCGATGGCGATTTCATTCTGGGCACCGTAAGCGAAAAAGATGAGTGGGTGCAGTGCCGGAACGTGGTGGCCTATTGGCCACGGCCCGACGGTGATCATCTGGGGCTTTGCCAGGATGTCACCGGACGGACCGCTCCGGACTCGAACCACACCTGCGACTTTTACTCGACTCAAAACGGACCGGTTGTCCTGGCTGGAATGATCGAGCGGTTGGCCGACCCGACCGCGCCGCGCGCTTCCAGACTGATGTTCAACGACAGAGCCAAGGTCACTGCCATGGAAGAGGGCCAGCTTCATTATGTGATCGACTCGGCGCCGGTCGAAGCGGTGCTCTTTCCGATCACGCATGGCGATGGGCACCTCACCGTGCAGAACATCGATGGCGGAACTTGCTTGGACCGAAGTTTCTCCACCGGCGACCCGGTCAGCAAAGAAACTATTCTCGGTTACATTCTGGCCTTTAGGCTCCCCGGCCAGAAGGAACCCGAGATAAAAGACCTCTCATTGCAGACCGGCGAGGATAAGGCAACCCTGAAGGCTACTGCGAACGGGACGTTAATAAGCCTCGATATTCCCTATAAGCCTTCGCCGCTCCATTAAATCCTTACCACTGGGCGCAGCGGAGGTCGAGCTATACTGTCGCTGCTATTCCAATGGAGGCACTGGCACACCGCCTACCGCCTCCGGCGTTTACAGCAACAGCTTCCCATCCGCCGTAGCGACAGACGGCCCCACAAAACGCTCAACGGGTTGGCGGTTCGCAGCACGACGGCCTAGAACTGGAAATAAATAAACGGCTGGGGCGTGTGACTTACATATGTGCCGCACATCTGCAACAAACAGATAAAAAAGAGTACGCCCAGGAAAATCGCGCGTTTTTTGTTCAACGTTCGACTCTCGATCCATTGCTTCGCGTTGGGCGTGAAATTTACCAGGAACAACAGAATCGCCAGGACCATAAATTGAGCGCCGGCTACTTTCGGGCGAGTGATGACCTGGCCGGTCTGCAGGCCAAACATGCTCCGCAAGCGACTCGCGGCAACGTGCAGGCTGCTGGCGCGGAACATCACCCAACCGATCATGACCATCAAAAATGTGAGCACCCGGGCGAATATCTTTGGCAGCGGAAAGCTGAGCAAGGACCAGGCGTGATTCACGATCAACATTGTTCCGTGGAAAAGGCCCCAGATCGCATAGGTCCAGCCTGCCCCATGCCATATGCCGCCCAGAAGCATGGTGACCATGACGTTGAATTCGCGGCGGGTTTCGCCTTTGCGGTTGCCGCCCAGCGGGATGTAGAGGTAATCGCGCAGGAAGCGGCTGAGCGTCATGTGCCATCTACGCCAGAAATCGACGATGCTTTCGGATTGATACGGATTGTTGAAATTATCAGGGAGACGGATGTTAAAAAGCATGGCCAGACCGATGGCCATGTCGCAATAGCCGGAAAAATCGAAATAGAGCTGCAGGGTGTAGGCAAGGGCTCCGCGCCAGGCGTCGAGGCAAGAGACGGGATATGCGGAATCGAAGACCTCATTGGCCCAGGGGGCGCAGTTGTCAGCGATGATGACCTTGTTGAACAGGCCGATCGTCAGAAAGGCAATACCGATGTGGATGTTGGCCGGGATCCATTTTTTGGCGCCAGGCTGTGCGAACTGCGGCATGAGCTCCGAATGGTGCACAATGGGTCCTGCAATCAGGTGCGGAAAGAATGCGACGAAAAGAAGGTAGCGAAAAAATCCGAGTTCCGTTGCCTTGCCGTTGCTCGCATCAACCAGAAATGCAATCTGCGTGAACGTGAAAAAAGAGATGCCAAGGGGCAGCACGATTTGCAGGGGCTGAAAATGCCGGCCGGTGACGGCGGCCCAATTAACCAGTGCGAAATTGGTGTATTTGAACAGGGCGAGTGCTGCAAGGTTGGCGGCCACTCCGAGTGCCAGGAGGCCCTTTTTGAATTTTGTCGTATTGGAGCGGAGGACCAGGCCCAATCCGAAATTCGCCACCACGCTGATCGCGATGACCAGTAGATTCCAGGGGTTCCACCAGGCATAAAAGAGGAGAGACATTGCGGCGAGGACTACATTGGCAAACCCTCCCGAAATTTTCGCGGCGGCAAAATAAAACAGGAGGCAGAGCGGCAGAAAGACCAGGAGAAATTGGAAGCTGTTATAAAGCATGTCGCCAGGATTTCAGGTCGGCTACCACGCGATAGAGACGCCAGATTTCGATCTCAGAGCCTTCCTCGAAGACCGCCTTGTCTATCACGGTGCCCATTTCCGGATCGATCGCGACCGCGCAAACTCCGCGGGATGACGAAACGAATTGCCGAAAATCGACGGAAATGCCAGCGTCAGTTCCCAGTGATACGATGCAAGGGAATGTCACTCCGGGAAGCAACTTTTCCAGCGACTGCTGCACAGCCACGGGCGAAATCAGATTGACCCCCGCATAACGGCCGGAGCCGAAGATTGCGACGATCGCTTCCCCACTGGTCAGCCGCTGATAGACCGCGGGGGGCACGACGGACTTAAACTGCGGGTCAATCGTCTGGCCCGGCGGCACGGTAAGGCAAAAAAGACTGGATGGGTAGCGGCCAAACCATTGAGAAATACTCAGCAACTGGCGCGATTCCAACTTCAGCCATAGCCCGCTGGAAGCGAGCAGCGGCCTGGCGGCTTCGGTGTCCGTAAACACCGGGGTGCCCCCGCGCACGAGGTGCACCACCTCCGCAGGCGAAATCGCGCGGGAATCGGAATCCATTCCCAAATATCGAAACACCATGCCCGGGTCCTGGGTGAACAAGTTTCCATCGGTCGGCCGATGCTCAATCCCCGCGACCAGAAACACGCCGCTGATTCTTTCCGGCGCCTGCGGCAAGCCCAGCGCCGGCCGCAATCGGCGGATCAGCTCTTCGGTAGCCACGCGCCGGCAACACGGATTGGCGTGGTACGGAGAATCCATGAACCAATCCAGTGGAAAGGTCTGGTGCTCCGGATCGTTGAGCACATCGAAGCCGGCGCCGCGAAGCAGTTCGACCAAAAACGGGGGTGGAGACGTTACCGTGGTGGGACGAACAAAGCTGGGCCAGCTCCAAAGCAGCCGCACGCCCTTCGATCGGGCGACCGAAGCGAAATGCAGTACGGCCTGCACGGTCGCCAGCGAAGCGTCCGACGGGAATATAAAGGATTTTGGCCGGCCCGAAACGATCGGCGGCACCACGCGCAAATCGCCGTTGGGACTCAGACCTGCCACGCAGTAGTCGTGAGACGCGCTGAAATGTGAATAGTCCCCGCGAATTCGTTCAACCCATCCCTTTGCCGAGCGCGGCCAGCTCGACCACGGAACGGCGCATATCATTTTGCCGGATTCGATCCAATCCATGCGGGCCAGATAGGCTTTATCGTAGGTAAAGATGTATTCAAAACAGGGTCCGGGAGAATCGCAGTAAGAGTCGTACCAGGCGCCGTATTCCGGGACGACCAGAACGATGTCCCCGCGCCGGACTTCCCGCAATGCTTTTTCCAGCGGATACCGCAATCCCAGGCCGGCGTGTGTCGCGAAATTGATGGTGGGGATATCGAGCTTCTTTTCAATGAGCTCCGCATCGAGCGAAAACAGCGCTCCAGATCCACCGATAATGATTAATCGCCGCGGAGCGTCCGCCCGACGATCCAGGACCACTTGCTTCTGCCTATAAAGAAGGCCGATCCAATCCGGTTCCTGTGCATCGTAGAAGTTAGTCCAAAAGACAGTAACGACCGGGAAAGTAACGGTTGCGCTCAGTACGGTCAGGAGCCAGATGAGGCCGAATGATAAAACCGATTTTGCCTGGATCGGCTTGAGTGGTTCCATTCAATCTCCGATATCGCTGCGGAGGTCAGGATTGGCGCCGATGACCTGCCCCGAAATTTGTCCCATTTGCTATGAGAGTTTTACCAGTTTTTCCTTCAGAGAACACGATGGGTTTACAGCATCGCTGCCCCACCGAACGTAAGTCAGATGCGTTATATAGCGTGGACCGATTTCTCGGTTCTGACAAAAAGTGCGCGCGATACCCCTCGTAAAGCGCCTTTTTTTTCCCCGGTTGAGTAGCGGGTCAGTTTGAATGGCGCGCTGGATTAATACTGAGGGGAGTGCAGCCGTCAGCGTCTATTGCCGCCCGTCGGCCCTGATGATCGCATGACGCACGAGCGCGCCTACCCCAAGGCCAATCAGGCTCACGAAGAGAGAGAAACCCGCCAACATCGCGATTGAGGGATAAGTGTTGGGGTGCAACGTGTCGGGCAGGTTCAGAAGGTGCTTGAACACGTGCGCCGACGGCAGCCACACCCATACCGCCGCCACTGCCGCCCATCGCCACTTGGACCATCCAAGCCCCACGCACGCCGTCGCCAGCAGCAGCAACGCCACAACGGCAATGGGGCTGATCTCACCGCCGAACGCGAAATTGTCAACGGCGCTGATCGCCATTCCAGCTACCGCAGCCAAGCCGACAATCCCCAGCTCGGCACTGATTTGCTCTTGTCGCGCAGTCACAATGATCCCTTCTTCTCGCGCGCGGAATTCCCCAAGAATCATCGTCGAGCGAACCGAGTAATACAAGAAAAATCAAACTGACCCCTACCGGATTTCGATCATGATACGCCCTTGATCCTATCCGACACGATGACATGATCTGTGAATATGGCAGAAGCCTCATCCGCGCGAGCCTGGCTGATTCCGCTGCCCAGCGACATACCGCTGGAGCCGCTGGAGTTAATGCCGACCACCAGGAACCGGAGCATCGTCATTGGGCGGAATGAGCAATGCGATTTGCCGCTGCCTCTTCAAGCGGAAAGGGTATCGCGCCGCCATGCTGAGTTCGTCTACCAGAACCGGCAGTGGCGCGTTGCCGATCTGGGCAGCCGCTGGGGGACGTCGGTCAACGGGGTGAGCCTTCAGCCGTACCACCCGGTCCCCTTGAGTGAGGGCGATCTCCTGCGGATTCAACCCTGGACGTTCCGTTTCAGCCAAGACCGCACTTCAACCAGAGGCTCGCTGGCCGTCGATGATGGTAATACCACGATGGTTCGCACCCTCGCCGCCGAGCCGAGCGAACCCTTGCGGCAAGACATGCTGAATCTTTTGCTGGAAGGCTCATCCGCGATTCAGGCCGCCCCGGACGAATCCAAACTAGCGACGGTTCTTTTGGATCTGGCGCGCCGGGGCACAGGTCTGGACAACGCCACGATGCTCCGTGCGCTGGATGCAAACGGCCGAATCGATGCCATCGTTGCCAGCTCCGGCCATGGTCATGCCCATCAGCCGACAATGCGATTCAGTCGCTCGCTTCTGGCGGCGGCATCGCAGGGCTCTGTTGCCGAGTATTCGGGTAACTCTGAAACTGACGTTTCACAGAGCATCCTGCAATTCAATGTCGCCATGGCGATCTGCGCGCCGCTGATGCTCGGCACAACCGTGGCGGCATATCTTTATCTCGATTCGCACGGTGGGTCGCAGGAACGCCCCAGGTTGCTTCGCCCCAACGCCGCGGGCTTCTGCCAGGCACTGTGCCGTATGGGTGGATTGGCTCTGGCGAACCTCAAGCGCATCGACATCGAGCGGCGAGCCGCACACATGGAGGCGGAATTAACCGCGGCCGCTGCCGCACAGCGATGGATTCTTCCCCGCGAGCCGATCAGATCCGGCCCATTCATTTGCGTAGGCCAGAGCCAACCCGGCGGATACCTGGGCGGTGATTTTTTCGACGCGCACGTGCTGTCCGACGGGCGATTGGCCGTGTGCCTTGGCGACGTCAGCGGCCACAGCGCCGCCGCCAGCGTTTTGATGACCGCCGCGCAGGGATTTCTCCACGCGTCGCTGACGGCACATGGCGACCTCGCCCGCGCCGTCAACAGTCTCAATGAGTTTGTCCAACCGCGCTGTCCATCGAATACATTCGTCACTTTGTGGACCGGGATATTCGATCCGCTGCAAATGTCTCTCGAATATATCGATGCCGGCCATGGCTATTCCCTGCTGCTCAAGCCCGACAAAAGCGCGCAGATTCTGGCGGAAAACGGCGGGCTGCCGATCGGCATTGATGTGAGTCTTCCCTATCAAACGGCCAAAGCGCAACTGTCGCCTGGCGAGCGAGTGCTGGTCATCAGCGATGGAATCACTGAACAATTCAGCGCTGAAGCCTTGCGGGACGGCCAGCGGCGCGAATTCGGACTCGACGGCGTTCGAGGGCTGATTGCCGTGGCCGAAGGAAATGATCTTCTCAAGCAACTCTTCGAAACTCTCGAAAAGTTCGCCGGGGGCAAAGGATATTCGGATGATGTCACCGCCGTTCTGGTGCATTGGCAGTGAGCGTTACGGCTGTGTGGCAGTTGGCTGGGTTGACGCGGCCTGGGTCAGCCACTGGGCGACAGCCGCGTCTTCCTTCACCGCGTCGTCGGTTAACCGGGTAAAGTAAGGAATGTCCGGATGGAGTTCCACCTGCCGCTGCCAGAACTGCACGGCGTCGCGCGCCCAGAGAGCGGCGTCGCGCCGGTCGTTGTCGAGCTTCGCCGCGTCGATCCGATCGTGGAACACGTCGACCAGGGTTGCGGCGAACTCCGCCACGGATGGACTATGCTCCACCACGTCCTTCCAAATCACTGTGGATTGATCGTAAACGGTCGCCAGGTCGTGCCAATCGTGCATCTGGCGATACGCCGGATCAGCCAGCACGTATGACCACCCAATATCGCATTTGCCATAAAGAACGCTGGGAAAGACCATGTACGCCTCGGAGTCAGCCGGGCGTTGCGGCAGGAAAGCCTCCGGACGATTCGCCAGAAGATCGGCCAGGACTCCCTGGCGCAGCGATAGTGCCCAGTGGTAGACCGACAGCGCATGTTCCGCTTCGGCGGTCGTGGGATTTGATTTCATCGCACGGACTTCGTTGATCTCCAGTGCATTGGCCAGATCGCGCCGGAATTCAACCGACGCGGGATAGTCACGGACCAGTTGCTCGCCGACGGCTAGTCCCTCGTCGGATATGCTGCTCACAGCCGGGTTCAAGTCGTCGTGAAGACGCGTGTACAGCCAGGTCGCCCACACCAGATCATCGCGGGCAAAGGGATCGGCCGCGTCCTCGGCGACCAATTGCCGGAACATGGCAATGGCTCGCAGGCCCGCCTGCTCCGCCGAAGGCGCCGCAACATGCGGCCACCATTCCTCAAGGTTCAGTGTCCAGCCCAGATCGCACCGCAGCGCTCGATCGCCCGGATGCTCCTGAAGCAATTGCTCCTGAATGGTCCGGGCCTTCTCAAACTCCGCCTCGACGCTGACTTGGAGAGCCCTCGAATCCGCGTGGGATTCCTGTATCTGCAGGCCGTACTGTGCATGCAGGCGAGCCAGTTCCTCTCGCGGAGTCGGATCGGCGATGGGTTTGGCCAGAAACGGCTCATACCGGTCGATGGCTGCCTTCATCAATTCGATGCGCAGCGGCTGCAGGCCGGGCTGATCCTTGAGCCGCTCGTCGGAGATTCGCAGCAGATCCTCGACGGCCGCGCGGGCCTCGCGAAAGTTGTCGTCCGCCAGCGCCCGCTGCTCTTGCGCTTCGGCCAGCGCCGCCTCGGCGCGCCGGCGTTCGATATTGGCGCGGATGAATCCGGCCGTCGCCAGTCCCAATCCCGCGAGGATCGCCAGCACCACCGCTGCCACGGCGCCAAAGGCCAGTTTGTTCCGGCTGATTGTCTTACGGAATCGATACATCGAACTCGGCGGCCGGGCACTGATCGGCTCGTTGTTCAGATGGCGCCGCACGTCCTGCGCCAGCCCGTTGGCGGTCTCATAGCGCCGCGTCCGGTCCTTCTCCAGACATTTCATCACCACCCAGTCCAAATCACCGCGCAACAGCGTGATGAGCCGCTGAGGCTCCATCCCGCGACGCTTGGCCGTGCTGGTCGAATCCCCGCTGGTCATTGCGCTCAGGCGATTCGACGGCCGCGCCGGTTCCGTCTCACGAATCGTCCGCCGCATCGCATCCACGCCCGCCCGCATCAGTTCCTTGGCGTCAAACGGCGTCGTGCCGGTCAGAAGCTCGTACAGCAGCACGCCCAGGCTGTAGATGTCGCTGCGGGTATCCACGTCCAAAGCGCTCATTTCCGCTTGCTCGGGACTCATGTAAGCCGGCGTGCCGACAAACTGCTGGAACTGCGTGTAAATGGTCTTATCGGTCAGGTCTCCCTGCGTCGCCTTGGCGATGCCGAAGTCGATTACCTTCGGCACGGGCACTCCATCGTGCAGAGTCACCAGGATATTCGACGGCTTGATGTCGCGATGAATGATTCCTTTCTGATGCGCGTGCTGGATGGCATGGCAAACATCGACGAACAAACAAAGCCGCTGAACCGGAGGCAGATTGTTTTGATCGCAGTAGTCGGTGATGGGGATGCCGCGGACCAGTTCCATCACAAAATAGGGCCGGCCCGTATCCGTCGCCCCCGCGTCGAAGACTTTTGCGATGTTGGGATGATCCATCATCGCCAGGGCTTGTCGCTCCGCTTCGAATCGCGCCACGACCGATCGCGTGTCCATTCCCAGCTTGATGATCTTCAGCGCCACCCGCCGGCGGACGGGAACCTTCTGCTCGGCGACATAGACGACGCCGAATCCTCCCTCGCCGATTTTCTCCAGCAGGCGAAATCGACCGATGATCGTTTGTTGTCCCTCGGATAAAGGAATTTCCGCGTCTGGCGGAGCGGACAACAGCCCGTTCGGCTCCTTCGGTGGGTTGGACGTGCGAAAGAACCCTTGCGCAGCTTCAGAGCCCGGGTCGTCAGGATTTGGATTTTCGGTTTCGTTCATCGCCGAGCGGTCAGCCGAAGAAGGCCAATTCTAACCAAAAAATCGTTGCTGAAGATAGCCTGCTATCCGATTCGGATATCAAGGGCGTCCGCGAATGGATTGATTGATGGTGCGAGCCAAATTGGGGATTGGAATCACCGAGGGGACTGTGGTGAATCGCGTTCCCGATCTCAGGAATTTCGCCGCCGCCGGAGAATTGCCAATCCCGCAATCCCCATCATCGCCGCACATGCCGGTTCGGGCACGGTTGCGAGGCTGATTCCATTCGCCGCGGCGAAAGAATCCAGCGCGGCCAGATCGGCGGCGGCGACGGAGGATTGGCTCGCATACTGGTTGAAATTCTCGGCCATCAAAACGAAATCCGATCCATTGACCGCGCCATCGTAATTGAAATCGCCCTGGTCCCAGCCTTTGCCGCTTTGGTTGAAATTGGTGGCCATCAATGTGAAATCCGCGCCGTTCACCTTGCCGTCGAGATTGGCATCGCCCAGCAGCGTGTACATGACTTCGATGCTATAGCCGGATAATCCCGCGGGATTGCCCGCATCGGCGGAGTCGGCATAGCCGAGACCGTAAGCGCTGTTGGCAGCCGCGTTTGAGGAATCGATCCCCAGGCCATTCCAGGCGCCGTTGTTGTAGCCGGAAGCCAGATAAGAGCGAATGGTCGCGATGGGGTCGGCGCCGGCGGTGTAGGAGATGATCATCTTGTCGTTGGTGAGATTGAAAGCCGCGGTGCCGTTGAGGGTCAGCGAATTAACGAGGCCGATCGTCGCGGACGTTGATGTAACCGCATCTGCAAGCGACTTCTGGGCATCGGGGAAGTCGAGCTGATTGATATCGTTTGCTGTGCCGTTCAGCGCCGTCTCTTCCGTCGAATTTGCCAGGAATTCTTCGCGCGCCTCGTAGAGTTGATAAACCAGTTGCAACTGCGAAAGGCCGTAGGGCACGCCGGTGAATTTCTGAATCTGCTCCAGGGAGCTGAAGCCGTTCTGGACGGTCGGCTCGATCATCGTCCCTTCGCCGTAGTCGTTCCATGTCGCGATCTGTATCGCGCTGATGTTTTTGGAATAGGTTTGATCCTGATCCAGAGTTTCCGTCAGTGTCTGCCCATTGGCATCGCTTTCGGGGATCGTGAAACCGGAGGCGGCGGATGGATCGCCACCCGCTGCGTAAAAGTCGTTGTATCCCACGTATGCGTCGCCGATCGAATTGCTCCATTTCCCGGCCTCGTTGGCGAGAAAATTCTGCTGGACGGTGAGGTCATCCGATGTGTTCTTGTCCTGATAAATCCAGGCGGCCTCGCCCACGGCGGGCGGTGTGCCGGTCTCATATGCCTGGTATTGCAGCGGCACGAGCGCGGGCGTCTGTTTCACGCCCTGCAGGATGGTCGTCCAATCGCTTGGCGACGTTTGGGTGATCGGTCCGAAGAGAAGCGTCAAGGGGTTTTTGCTGGCCCCGACTGTGATGTAATTCGATTGCGTGGCGTAGTTGTTCTCCATGTAATTGATGTTGTTGGTCACTTCGCTGGTGGATGTGGCAAATCGATCCTCCAGGCAGACGCCAACCCCAAGCCCGTAAGTCTGGGTTGCGCTGACAATCTTATTCGAAGCGTTCAGCAGCGATGCTTCATCGCCGTTGGAACCCTGCTGACCATACCAATCGACGATCGTTCCACTGATCCCGCTGAGCTTCATCAGCAGCATCTGGTCTTCGATAACATACTGGTCGCTCGAATCGTATGTGCCGATGAGCGGGTAATAGTATGAAGCAATCTGCCGCTCGCCGTTGGACTCGATTACATTTGGATTTTGGTTATTCATCGTCCAGTGCCAGCCCCAGATGGGCGTCCCCGATGTTGTCGTGCCCAATGTCTCGGGCGTCTGGAACCAGGGCATGATCTGCACGTAAACCGGAATTGGATTGGTCTTGGGGACGGTAGCGCCCTGGGCGAGCAATCGACCTGGTAGAATGAGCAGGCAACCGACTGCGACGATTAGAAATCGTTTCATCACAGATCCATGGCGGGCCGGCTCAATTAGCGCCGCCGGCGCCGCGCGAACAACAGGACCGTCGCTGCCCCCATGCCAAGGCTGGCGGGCTCAGGCACGCTGGTGAGGCTGATTCCATTGGCAGCCGCGAAGGAGTCGAGCGCCTGCAAATCCGCGGCGGCAACGTCGGATTGACTGGCGAAATCGTTGAAATTATCCGCCAGCAGCACGAAGTCGTCGCCGTTGACCGTATTGCTATAGTTGAAGTCGCCCTTGTCCCAGCCGTTGGTGACCGAATCGTTGAAGCTGGCGGCCATCAGCGTGAAGTCGGAGCCATTGACCTTATAGTCGAGGTTTGCATCGCCCAGCAAAGTATAGGCGATCTCGATCTGGCCCGAGGAAAGACCCGCGGGGTCGCCTGCATCGGCCGCGTCGGCATAACCGATTCCATAGCTGGCGGCATTCACTTGCGCCACGCTGGAACTGATACCCGTGCCCAGCCAGGTGTCGCCGCTATAGCCGGACTTGATCAGCGCAGCGACCGAGGCGATGGGATCGGGCCCGCTGCCGTAGTTGATGATGACGTGATTGTTGGTGATATCCAGCGTGCCGTTTCCGGAAATCGCCAGCGACGTCAGCTGCGTGAGCCCCGTGCCGGTCGCGAGTTGGGCGGTTCCGCCGGTAATGCTCAAGGGTCCATCAGGCAGCGCGCCGTGGACGCCGGCGATGAGCGTTCCGCCCGACACCGTGGTGCCGCCGCTGTAGGTGTTGGGCGCGGTGAGGCTCACGGTTCCCGAGCCGATCTTGTCGAGCATTCCCGCGCCGGAGACGGTGCCGGCCAGGTTGATGTTTCCCGGCCCGCCGATGTTTCCGGTGCCCGCGAGGGTGACGCCGGAAACAGCAGGAGTTCCCAATACTGCCGATCCGGAAGACGCGGTGATGGTGGCGGTGGGCGCAGTGTAGTATCCGCTGCCGGCGGCGGTCTGCTGGATGCCCAAAAGTGAGAACAGGTCAAAGCTGGAGACCGTCGCCTGAGTTCCGCCGGCGGCGGGAGCGCTGATCGTGATGGTGGGAGCGGTGGTGAACCCATAACCGGGGCTGATGACGTTGATGCCCGTCACCACTCCCGCGGTGCTGGTAATCGCTTCAAGAACCGCGCCGGTGCCGCCGCCCCCGGTCACCGTTACCGTCGGGTTAGCGGCGGTGCTTCCCCTACCGACGTCGTTGTAACCGGACCCGCCATTGGTGAGGGTGAACGTCGCCGGGCCAATTCCCAGGACTGGCGTGGCGGCTGCGCCGGTTCCCGAGCCGCTGTAGGTCAGGTGCGCGTCACCGGACAGCGCGGTCGTCGAGGTGACGATGCCATCGCCCAAAACGCCACTGGTCACTCCCGCGGAAGTGCTGGTATTGGAGTTGATCAATGAGCCGCCGTTGAGCGTGATCGGCTGGGTGATGGTCTGGCCGGCCAGGTCGAGGGTTCCGTTGGTTGTAACCGATGTGCTGCCGGGACTGCCGCTCACGATCCCGCCAAATCCCAGCGCCTTGGCGTTGCCCAGGGCGACGGTTCCATTGGAGATGGCTGTGCCGCCAGTGAATGTGTTGGCGGTGCTCAACGTCAGCGTTCCCGTGCCGGTCTTGATGAGCGAGGCGCTGCCGGCGATCGTGCCGGTGCCGCTGATCGTGTAATTCCCCAGGCTATTGTTCACGGTGACGGATCCCGGCTGAACTGTTGAACTCAATGTGACGGCATAGTTGCCATTGTTATTGTCATTGAACGTCACGTTCGCCTTGTCGGCGTAGACGGATGCATCGGTGCCGTTGTTCCAGTTGAGACTCGTTTCATTGTCCCACGTCGCGCCGTCTGCGGTTGCGTTGGTGATTTGGAGCGTTGTGTAGTTGGCGTTGTCCCAGGTGAGGTTCGGATTCACCGCGGAGAAATCGGTCCACGTGACGTCGTAGGGATTGTTCACGCCGTTGGTGGCGCCGGGATCAAGTTCGAAATTCATCCCCGTGATCTGGCTGAAATCGAAACCGAGCGCCGGCTCGTTTCGAGCAGCGGAGACATTGATCTTGGTCGGTTTATTCATCGGAACGTCAATGACATACGTTCCCGGCTGCAAACCGTATCCACCGTACATCCACTCCCAGAAATCCCCTTCGCCATCGTCCAAGTCCGCAAATATGCCCGCATCGCCCGAGTTCACAGTGAAGCTGAGCTGCAGCATGTTGTATGCGCTGGCACCAATGTGCATGCCGGTGTCGGTGTAATACCCGTAGTAAACGCTGCCATAGCCGCCGCTCTGTGAAGCCGTTTCCCAGTTTGTCGGATTGGACGTCAGCGTCGCGCCGGGCGTATCCCACGACCCGTAGTAATCATCGGGATTGAAATTATTGAAGTTCTCAATTTCCACCTGTGCGTTGCCAATTGCTGGCACAAGCGATAAAGCCGAAGTGGCGACGGCAAAGAGAGCGACGCGGTTCTTTCGACGCATAATTTCTCCCTCAGATCGCGAGTTATTTGCGGCAGCAGCAACGCGATGCGAAAGCAAGCTCCTCCGCTGCCAACCTACCCGATAGAGCCGTCAAGTCAAGCAATTTTTAACGCTTATGTTATAGCTTCAAACTGGGCGGTTTTGTTGTTTATTCGACGCCTGGCGGTGGTGTTCCACCCCATTTGATGTCCTGCCACCGATAATCATCCAGAATGAAGTTTTTGAACTGCAGATCGGTGCCGCCGCTGCCAGGGTGCTTGTAGTGGAAGCTGTCGCAATGCCCATCATAAAAGAGGGCATTTGCCTGTGAATTGCTCATGTGGCGGAATCGCAGATCGTTTCCGAGGGAAAAGAACGGCGTCGACGTGCGGGCACCGGTCATCTGGCTGTAAGATTGCCAATCCTTGTTAAATCCGGCATCCGGCCCATTTGGATAGTTTCCGGATTGCATGTACCAAGCCAGCAGGTTTTGCGGATGGGCCAGTAAATTGCTTTGGAAGCTGCTCTGGATGTCCCACAGGTCTGCATCCGCTTCCCACGTTCCGGTCAGGCCCGGGGTGCCGCTGATGCCTTGATTTCCAATCTGCGCGGCATCCATAACCATGATGATGTCGCTTGGCCGCTTCACCATCCCGGCCTTGTACGTCACCTCACCGTCATCCTGCGGTCCCGGCAGCGCTGGCACGATGGTGTTGTACTGCAGGTTGCTGTCCACCTCTCCCGGGGCATAGTGCATTGGCCAAGTCAGCACGCTGTAGGTCTGAATTTTTGCCGGATCATAATTGGGAAACGGAGCAGTCAGACCCGCAGGGACGTATGTGCCAGTCACCGTGTCCTTGTCGTCATACAGCGCCCACAGCGCGCCAGCGTCTTGCCCGGCGTAGGTGCCGTTGGAACCACCCTTCATGTAGGGAAGGATCAACCATCCCCAGTCGGTTGCGCCGCTGTTGCCTGGAGAGGTATCGCCGTTCCAGTAATAAAGTGGGTAGTTCCCATTATTGTCTTCGGTGTACGCGGTAATCGCGATGCCGATCTGCCGGAGATTGGACAGGCACCAGAGCGAATTCGCCTGTTGGCGCGCCCGATTCAGCGCTGGAAGAAGGATCGCCAGGAGTAACGCGATAATCCCGATCACCACCAGCAACTCAACGAGTGTAAATGCCATTCTCTTACGCATGCGAGCCTCCAGCCGTAATAAATATTTCCTTCGATGAGAGTCGCGTATCGGAATACTCCGAACCCGTCGCTCGGGTTGCCTCAACTCCGACATTTCCCGCCGCTCGAATCAGATTGAATGCTGAAGCGTGATCGGTGTAGCCGCCGCTCCTGGGATTAATCACGCTGACGTTGCTGAGCGTTGCCGAACCGGTGGCGCCCGCGGCAACCAAAACCCCGCACCCACGGCCGGACACTCCGGCGTTCACAATCTGAATGCGATTGAAGATCGCATCTCCCACCGCCAGCCCTTTGACGCAATTGAACTTGATCCCATCCGTCGGGCTGTCGATGACATTGATATCCTCAAATCTTACGCCGGACAGATCGGCGAGGTTTGTCATCACCGCGATGGCGCCGTCAGCATCCCCTGCGCGAATCATGTCGATCCCGCGAAAAGTCGTTGTTCCCCGGAACCCGAATTCAGTCTTGAACATCGTGCTCGCCAGCGCCCCGGCGCCATAAGAAATGTCGATCGCCAGGCAGTTCTCAACCTTGTTCCCGTCGCCGCCGTAAATCGCAAAGCCCTGCGCAAGAGAAGGGAGCTCGGCGGTGCAATTGACGAAACGATTGGAACCATGCTGGTAGACCGATTTCGTATACGTTGCCGACCACATGGCGAAGCAGTCGTCCCCGGTGCCGCGGGCCGTGCAATTACGCACGATTGTGTTATTCATGCCGACGCAAAGATTGATGCCGTCGGCAATAGTGTTACGAAAGCGGCAGTTCTCAACCAGCAGACCATCCGAGTTGGTCAGCCATGCCCCGGTCTTGGTGTGTTCCACCCAGACGCTCTTGATGCTCGACCCGGTTCCAAACGAGCCTGATATTCCATCGTTGGCTTCGGAATCGCTGCGGTAGCGGAGCTTTCCGCAAATGGCAAAATCCGCCAGCGTCACGTTCGGTCCGTTGCCCTCAATCGAAACACGATTGCCGGGCGTGTAATCGTCGGCGCCAACCAGCGTCGAATACCACATGCCCGCCCCGTCGATAGTGATGTCGCTGACCGGGATCGAGCCCTTGATCACAAACCGTCCGGGTGGAATCCAGACGATCCTGTGCTGCGTCCTGGCCGCCGCGATGGCGGCCAGAAATGCCGGCCGCGCATCCGCGGCATTGTTCGCAATCGCGCCCAGCTCGGTGACCGACACCGAATTCACCGGCCGCTCCAGCGGGGCGGGAACCGTCTCAAGGTCCACGAAGTCGATCAGATATTGATTGGCAGTATCTCCCGCGTCTTTCTGCAGGCGAATCACATCCCCGCGATGAATCGTCCCCGGCAAAACCCGAACCTCGTCCCAGAAATGGCGCGGCGTGCCCGACGATGGTTGATTGTTAAATGGATAATTGCCATAGAGATAGCTATATCGGGAAGTCATCGGCAACGTGCCGCGCGGCGCGCCGTTGACGTACAAGCTCAGCGTCGCGTCGATCCCCTGCCCATCGGGCGAATCGGGTATGCAGTAGCGGACAACCATTCCCTGTGCGTCGGCCCTGGCTGTGAATTGCAAATATTGGCCGGTGGAACTGAGTCGCACGCATCGCCGGCCGCTGGCCTCGCGCGCGGGGGTGTGATCGGTATAGTCGGGTCCGAGGATTGTGCCGCTGGTTATGCTATCTTCCGCCTCGTAACTCACCCACGGCGCGGCCGCCCCGCGCTGCGGCATGACCGCGCATGCACGGTGAGCTATCGAAAAGACAGCCGCCAGTCCCAGCAACAAGCGCCAACCGTTCATTCGCTCCTCTGCGATTCGATTTGCGGAACTATAACAGTGGTGTACTATATCAGCGGGGAATAGCCTTGTCAACGAATTTTGTTTGGGGCTGGCTTTTTAGCGAGTAAGATAGACAAGTCCAAGGGCACAATCAGCCAAGGAACCCAGGAATGCCTCGCAGGCAAAAGTTCAAAGATGTTATGTCTGTGATCGAGCGGCGGATTCGCCAGGGCGATTATGTTCTCACCCCCATCCCCGGTGAACGCAAGATCGCCGAGGAGACAGGCGTCAGCCACATGACCGCCCGCAAGGCCGTGCGAGTGCTCATCGACCAGAAGGTCCTGATCCGCCGTCCTAATGGATCGCTCGATATTCATCGCGGTCCGCAGGGCGAAACCGGATCAGCACATTTCCTGCTTCTCTATCCCGCGTATGCATCGACGTACCTCACCCATCTGCGCCAAACCGTTTTCGATGCCGCCCAGGCGTATGGTCTGAGCATGCGGCCCGTGCAGTACGTGCATTGGGATGACCCCGTCGTGGCCAGCGCCGCGGCAAATCCAGCCGGGCTTGTCTTCATCTCCAGCGCGGTCGATGTACCTCCCCGTCTTCTCGATATGCTCCGTTCGAGCAAATGCGTTTCGCTGGACTTCGACCTCAGCGACCGGGATGTCCCTTCGATCCGGCTGTTCCCCGACTCCCATATCATCAAGGTGTTCGACCACCTTCGGCAGCTTGGCCATCAGCGCATCGGCTGCATCAGCACCCAGCACCACAACCCCGAAATTGACCGGCGAATACGGCTTTGGCGGGATTATCTCGAGCGTCACCAGATGACCGGCGAACTCCTCGAGCGACCCACCCGCTCGTTCGAAGATGCCACGCCCGCGGCATACAAGGTGGTGCGCGAGCTGCTCGAGAAGGGCCCGCTCAAATCGACTGCGTTTGTAGGCACAACATTCCCCGCCGCCGTTGGCGCCATTCGCGCCTGCTGGGAACATGGACTGGTGGTGGGGAAGGATCTATCGATTTGCGCGATCAACATCGAATCGCCCGCGCGCTTCATGACTCCATCGGTCACGGGACTGGATATCCCCAATCTCGCCAAATCGCTGGGGCAATGCTTCGACTGGTTCACCACCGACAGCGATTGGGAGGGCACAAAACGGCTCGAACCCAGCCGGGCGGAGTTCGTACACGGGGAATCCACCGGACCCATTCGCCAGCAGGCCCGAACCCTTCTGCCGGGCAATTAACAACAGATATGAGCCAATTCGCTCTGAATTGTGCGGAAATTCCCCGATTGCGTCACATCTTGGTCGCATTTCGACAGGGCATATTTGGCTCGTTTGTGATCCAAAATCCCCGAAAAAAACGAACTTTTTGGCGAAATCGCGGCTAACTTCAAATGCCGCCGTGTTTTGCCATTTATAACATGCGCGTTAAAAATTCTCTTGACGGACTGAGCCTCGTGCGGTAATTTGCTGACAGAGGAAATGATTTCGGGTCATTTCGAACTGTCACGTCCGCGCTGAATGGCGCTGCTTACTCGAGGGAGAAAAGCAATGAAACGAGCGATTGTTTTCGCCGCGATGGGAATCGGTTTGGCCATGGCGGCGTCCACCGGCCACGCCCAGCAAATTTCGGGCACCCCATACCTGAACAACATCGACATCAACAGTGCCGGCTACTCAGGCGATTGGAATAATACCAGCACCACCAACGTCCTGGACGTCACCACCGGCTCAGACCAGGGCTTGGAATTTCAGGTCAATAACGGCATGAACGGCTCGGGTGGTGAGAATGCGAACAGCTTCAGCACCTTCTATTCCTATATCCCAACGTCGGTAACTCCCAACACCCCTGTCACCGGGGCCATTATCACTTTCACCTGGAATTCAGGCAATGCCGTAGCGGGAATAAACGTCGTGTATGCCCTCGACGACAGCAGTGGGGGCACCGATTACTATTTTCCCACCGCCGGATATAGCTTGACGCCCCAGCCGGGTCAGACCTACAGCTATTATGTACCGCTTTCAGATCCCAATCTGACAAATCTCAACACCGGATCGGTTGTCAACGGATTCAACCTTCAGTTAGACCCGGCCAATGTTTACGGCCCGTACGACATTACCTTCAACTCCATTGTCCTGGTGCCGGAACCGGCCAGCATCGGGATGGGCGCGATCTCGTTCGCCGTCCTCGCCCTTCGCCGTCGCCGCAAGAACATCGCGACCGCCTGAGCGAGCCTCAATCAACGGGTTCCACGAAAACCCTCCCGTGGACCGAATTCTACAACTCCTCGCCACGCACGATCGTGCGTGGCGAGGAGTTTTTTATTTGAGCGGTCGCACTGGATTCGGTCTCTTCTTGTCTTTCCGTAGTTTTTGAAGATAGTTCAAATTCTGTCGCCGCATTTGACTTCCTCGCCACTGATTTCACGGGAGACTTTCATGCGCCAACTTCGCGGTGTAGGCATTCTTGCGATTGCTTTGATCGGCATTGTGACCTTTTCGAAAAGCAATGTTGCGGTCGCGCAAAGTTCGGGTGGCCTGCAAATCGGATTTGATCATCAGGGTCTGGCATCCATCCGTTTTGGCGGCAATGAAATGCTCCATCCGGGGCCGATGGATCTGACAAAACTCGATCTACGGCACATGTTTCCGCCGTCGCCGCCGGATGTTCCGGTCGGAGAACCGCAGGTTTCATTTGATTCGGCCGCACATCGGCTGACGCAGTCGTATCCATGGGGAACGCTGAGCTGCGGATACCGGGCCGAGGGCAATCAGCTCATGCTGGACCTGGAGGTACGCGATACCAGCAAAGACTCGATTTTCGGCATCACGGCCGCGCCGCTGCAACTGCGGATTCCCGGTGAGGTGAAGACTCGGGGGTGGGCGCACGGCTGGCCGACGCCCAGCGACCTGGCGGATGCGCCGGAGATTCTCGACGCATCGTGGAGCAGCGGATCGCTTTGCATCTGCAATGAGCAGGTGGACCGGCCGCTGTGGCTCGATCTGGAAAGGGTTGGAGACAGCGACTTGTACAACGTGGTTTTCCGCCACGATGGACCACCGCTTGGAGAGGAGATCGGCGGCGGAAACTGGCGGGATTTCTATATTTCGATCCGGTTTGGTACGGCAGGATCGTCTTCCCTTCAACTTGCACCTGACATTTATAAAAAATATGCGGCGCGATTTCCGTCGGAATTGAAATGGGATGACCGGCGGCCGATCGGCTGCTGTTTCGTGTCGAGCATGGATTTCCGCTCGCCGACAAATCCATCGGGCTGGCTGCACGATAAGACGGTGGACATGACCACAGAAGCGGGACGCGCCGACTGGAAGCGGCGAATGCTGGCGCGGGCGGACAAATCCGTCTCGGTGGCGAAGGAGATGGGTTGCCAGGGCGTGATCGTGTGGGACATCGAAGGCCAGCGCAATCCGCAGCCGATCAGTTACATCGGTGATCCGCGTCTGCTGCCGACGCTGTCGCCGGAGATGGATGCGATCGCCGATGCGTTCTTCAAAAAGTATGCGGATGCGGGCTTGCGCTGCGGGGTGACGATCCGCCCGACGCACGTGGTTCGCAACCCCGGCGGGAAGGAAGCGTGGGAGCATATCAACGCCGATGACATCGTCGCGGAACTCGGCGGCAAGATTGAATATGCCAGGAAACGCTGGGGTTGCACGCTGTTCTACGTGGATTCCACGATGAGATGGGACCTCAGCGCCACCAGCGAATTTTCGCTGCACACGTTGCCGGCCGCGCTGTTTCAATCGCTCCATCGGCAGTATCCGGACGTGCTGCTGATTCCCGAGGAATCGAGCACGCGGCATTTTGCGTATACGGCGCCGTATCACGAGATCATGCCGCCGCAGGATTATTGCATTACCCCGCCGTGGGTGCGCGCGGTTTATCCGAATGCGTTCACGGTGATTCGCGTGGCCGATGCGCCGCTGATTGAGAAAGACACCGAGCGCCTGGTGGCGGCGCTGCGGTCGGGAGACATCATCATGTTCCGCACATGGCTGGATGATCCGGACAACGTGCCGGTAAAAAAGATCCTGGCCGAAGCGGCGCGATAAAGCGGGTTTTCTGTCGAGAAATTTGACGGATTCATAGTTTTCCAGTCATATCGGGGCGCATGGGGCTAAAGGCAATTCCCGCCGATCTCGCATCGCGCTATCAATTCAAGGAATGGAACCACGCTGCGGCCATACTTGCGGATGGGGCTGGCGCGAACATCAATTGGGTGGGCTAGTTTCTCAAAGCGTACCGTCCGTTCCCTAAAAACGAAATTATGTCGAAATCGCGAAGGACTTGGAGCTGCTGCCGGATTTTTGCCCTAATATTTTGATTATTGGGATGAAGTTCGCCTAGATTTTTGTCAAAAGCGTAGACATCGGCGAGCATAAAGTTGGAGCGGTTGAGCGATTGTATGGTTCGCAAGACATCTAGCGTCCAACCACGTATTTCGGGTAACACGTTAGCCAAAGGCCTCAATCGTTGATATTGCTCCCGCACGGCGTGGGGCTTGATAATATTTCCAGCGTCGACAATGCGAACCTTTCCTAAATCAGGTAAGGCGCCCAATAGAATGTTGCAACCTATCCAACCTGCTCTCCGCGCGGTCGCCGACAATGGTCTACGCTTCTCAATGGCGGATGCGCTAAAAAGAAAAGAAGGAACCAGCAGCAAGTTGTATACGCGCCATTGAGGGGTGTACTGAAGCACGAGCAGGTTTGGAACATTATCACTTGCGATTGCCGACATCATTGCAGCATAGCCGGCATCTGGCACCCTGCGCTCACTCCATTTGCGCCCGGCCTTAAGCTGGTAACCGCTTGAACAATTAGGGCATCGAAAGTCAATCGCCTTTGTATTCGCGCGGGTTGGCAGGACACGATCACTATCGCATGCCGCGCAGAACACATTCGTTGCTGCCCACTCTTCGGAAACGCGACGTGCAATTTGGCAGCCACTTCGGTAGCCTTCGGCCGCCGCTTGCGCCATCTCAGTCGTCATTGTTGAACATGCCTCAAGTTTTCGACTCAGAAGTTTGTCGGGATCAGATCGCAGCATCGACTAATCGGCGCGTTTCGGTCGGCATGCTGGAAATGGGATCGACGGGAAAAAAGATTCCAACGCGACCATCATCCTCAAATTCGTCCCAATCTAAGAGAACGATCCGCGAATTGTGACTTCGCGAATAAATTGCTACTACCACTCCTCCACTCATTTCTACAACCACTTCCGGCGAATTTTTGTCGTCCATTTTGGCAACCTCCGTGGCGATCGCGCATCGGTCGTCGCAAAACGCTTGGGTGCGATCTGGCATGATTTGTTGAAAACTTCCCCTGCAATCCTTCGAGTGATTTCATGTTCCACCTTTTTACCAGAGCAACCCGAATACTCAATTAACCAATTTAGGGGAAATCGGAGATTTGCAGATGAAGATTCCATCATGCCGCATTACGAACGCGGGCTTATGATCTGCCCCCGGCAGGGTCGATCAACACGGCTGTGCCGCTGGCAGTCATCGGGATTGGTCCTTGATTCGGTGGAACCCCCATTTTCTTCCGCGCCTGTTTCAAATCGCGGGTGAGCCGTTCAAAAACGTCGTCATAGCTTTCCGGCGACGAGAAGGACGACGACGATGATGAGGATGAGTCCGAGGCCGCCGCTGGGATAATAGCCCCAGCCGGAACTGTATGGCCATGTGGGAAGTGTGCCGAGCAGCAGAAGAATGACAAGGATCAGAATAACGGTTCTGAGGGTTGCGTTCATGGATGGGCTCCGGGGTGAAGAGGCTGGGCGACTCCTGTTTCCTACGCCGAATATCGAAAGTAACCGCAGGGCGGGAATTTCGGCAACTGAGAATCCGTAGGGGGCGATTTTTGAAGGGGAAAATTATCGACCTAGCAGGATGGGCCTGGTTGAGGGATAATTTCGCTCCTCATTACAAATTAGAAAGGAAATGGACATCATGGCAACATCCCATGCGATTGATAGAGATGCGATGATCAAGCTGCTGAACGGAGATTTGGCGCGGGAATATCAGGCGATCATTGCGTATGTGAATTACAGCCAGGTATTGAAGGGGGCGCAATACATGAATATCGCCAGGGAGCTGGAAAAGCACGCTGCGGAGGAATTGAGCCACGCTCTGAAGATTTCCCATCAGATCGATTATCTGGGTGGGATGCCCACAGTAGTGCCAAAGGCGGTAAAGACCTCTGAGAAAGCCGAGGATATGCTGCGGTTTGATCTGGATAACGAGAGGGAGACGGTGAAGAATTATCGGGAGCGGATCAAGCAGGCAGATGCGATGGGCGAATTCGCACTCGGCGAAACGCTCAGGGAGATCATCCTGGAGGAACAGGATCACATGATCGACCTGGCGACGGCGCTGGGAATCGATGTGCCGGAAGTCGATTAACCCACATCACTTGCGGAGATTTTCGCAAAAAAAGCCGTGACTTTGTTACCCGCGGCCTCATTGCGCCATTGAGTGGTTGAAGCAATTCTTCCGCTGGGAGGCGAAATGAAACGGCAGCTACTGGTGACGTGTATCGGGTATTTTCTGCTGGGCACGTGGATTTCGCATGCGCGGGTGGAGGCGGCTGGAAAACCGCGAGGGATGCAAAGCGGATCTTCACAAAATGGCGGATGCGGTCAGGGAGGGCAGGACGGTGGACCGACGAGTCGGCCTGATGGACCACCTCCCCCGCCACCGGATGACGACAATGGTCCCCCACCTCCCCCGCCGCCGGGTGATGGCAACGGTCCGCCGCCGCCACCCCCGCCGCCGCAGAATTGAGCGGTGAACTCTCAAGGCGCCAGGGCATGGTATTGCCGATGCGCCGGGGCCGAACGATCATATGTTCTGATCGCATTGGCGTGAGCGGAGATTGCTTGGACGTTTTGGATTGGCGCGATTGTCAGGCATGCGTGGCGGGCGATCAGAGCGCCTGCGCGATTTTGCTCAAGCGGCACGAGAAGCGCATCGCACATCTGATGTGGCGCTTCACGCGCGATCGAAATGTGCAGGCGGAGCTGGTGCAGGAAGTGTTCGTGCAGGCGTATCTGTCGCTGGGACGGTACAGGCCCGGGCCGGCGCCGTTTGAGCACTGGCTGGTGACGATCGCGACACGTGTTGGGTATCAATTCTGGAAGAGTCAGGCCAAACGCGCAAAAGTGCAGACGCTGGAGGGAATGGATTTTCCAGCGGCGCGTGAGGCGGAAAGGATCGACCCGTCTGAAGCGGCCGAGGCGCTGCATAAAATATTTGCGATGCTGTCGCCGGCGGACCGATTGGTGCTGACGCTGATGTACTTCGAGGAAGCGGGCATCGAGGAAATCGCCGGTCGAACGGGATGGAACAAGGCGGTGGTGAAGATGCGGCTGTACCGCGCCCGCCAACGATTGCGGCGGATGATCGAGCAGAGAAATATGACCGAGTTTTTTATGGGAATCACACATGGAACCGCTTGAAGCAATGGAGGCGCTGGCCCGGCAGGCGCGGCGCGAGATACCTCCGGAGACGGATATCCGTATCGGCGCGGTGTTTGCCGCGGCTGGGCGGGAACGGACTTGGCGCATCGCGCCGCTGGCCTGGTCGGCGGCGGTGGCGGCGGTGGCGGCGATGGTTGTGCTGTCGTTTGCGCTGCATCAGAGCCGGAGCAGCACTGTTGATGGCATTACTCCGCTGTTCAGCGCAGCGCAGGTTCAATTGCCGCAGTGAGAAAACCATGAGCGAACCGATGACATCGAATGTGGAGACTATTGCAAACGCATACAGGCGCGGGCGGCGGTCTATGATCGCTTCTATTCTGCTCGCGGTGATCGTCTTTATTTGCGGGGGCGCCGCCGGATGGGGCGTGAGTGTTTTATGGCGGCCACCGATGCGGGGTCCGATGGGGATGGCCCCCCCACCGGTTGAGGGGATGGTGGATCAATTGCGTGTTGAACTGCTTCTTTCGGACGACCAGGTGAAAGCGGTGAAGCAGATTTATCAGCAGCGTCACGATGCCCTGGAGTCGGTCCGCCAGAAGATGGAGCCGGAGCTGAAGGCGGAGTATGACACGCTGGATCAGCAGATGAAGGGGGTGTTGAATCCCACGCAGTACCAGCGATGGAGCGAGCGTTTCAACAGCGTGCGAAGCCGAATGCTTCCCCCACCACCGCCGGGTCCGGGTGGGCCGGGTGAGGGCGGTCCGGGCGAGGGACCGGGGGGGATGTTACCACCGCCGGGGATAGGGCCCGGAGGTCCGGGGCCTGAGGGGCCAGGCGGTCGGCCGGGACCGCCAGGGCCGCCGGAGGGCATGCCGCCGCCGTGATTTTCGATGGGCTTGATAGAATAAAGTGATGGGAAGAATCATCGCAATCGGGGCGGTTGTTGCGCTGCTTGCTCATGCGCTGGCACTGGGGGCAGGTGGAACGATTCATGGAATCACGGCGGATATCATCGTCGCGCCCGATGGGTCGGGTGATTTCAAAACGGTTCAGGCAGCGGTGGATTCGATTGCGAGTGACAACGACAAACCAAAAATCATCTACATTGCGCCAGGGACTTATCACGAGAAAATTCTGATCAGCCAGCCGTTTGTGCACCTGGTTGGGTCGGATCCTGAGAAAACGGTGCTCACGTATGATGACTTTGCGCGGAAGAAGAACGCCGATGGAAAAGAGCTGGGGACATTTGGCTCTTTCAGCGTGACGGTGAAGGGGAAGGGATTTGAAGCGGATGGCCTGACGTTTGAAAATCCATCGGCGCCGCGGAAGGTGGTGGGACAGGCGGTGGCGCTGGGGGTGGATTCGGATCGAGCGGTGTTTCGCAATTGCCGGTTTCTGGGGAACCAGGACACCCTGTATGCGAATTCGGGACGGCAGTATTACTACCATTGCCTGATTCGCGGGGATGTCGATTTCATTTTCGGCAACGCGGCGGCAGTGTTCGATCACTGCGAGATTCAAAGCAGCGGCCGCGGATATCTGACGGCACAATCACGAACGAGCGATCAGCAGACCACTGGATACGTTCTTACGCAGTGCAAGCTGACGGCGGACAAGAACGTGGCGGATGGATCGGTTTATCTGGGACGGCCGTGGCGACCGTATGCGCGGGTAGTTTATCTGGGGTGCGAGATGGGGACGCAGATCAATCCCGCGGGGTGGCTTAAATGGCGGCCGACGGACACCGACATGAAAGCCTTTTACGCGGAGTATCAATGTACCGGCGCGGGGGCCGCGACTGAGCAGCGAGTGGATTGGTCCAGACAGTTGAGCGCGGCGGAAGCGGAACCATTCTCAATGAAGAATTTCATCAAAGGCGATGACGGCTGGGCGCCCTGGACGGATAACCCACCGAGCACCCAGCCATAAGCACCGGACCGCTGAGATCATCAGACGATTTTGCACACCTCGTCGAACTCCAGACGGGGCAGTCGCGGATTTAGCTTGGATTTATCGCCGTAGCCAAGGTTCATCAGGAAATTGGATTTGTACTGTCCATCGGTGAAGAATTCGGCATCAACCTTGGCGTTGTTGAATCCGGACATCGGCCCACAATCAAGACCCACGGCGCGGGCGGCGATGATGAAATAAGCCGCTTGCAGCGTCGCGTTGCGGAAAGCGTGGATTTTGGCCCGCTCGGCATTCTCGGGCTTTGCAAAGACATCGCGGAAACCAGGCGCCATGGGAAAGAGCCTGGGGATATGCTCGTAGAATTTCTGGTCATCGGCGAAAATGCAGGTGACGGGGGCGGCCATGGTCTTTTCGACATTACCGCCATCCAGCGCCGGCTTGAGGCGCTGCTTTGCGGCGGCAGATTTCACGAAGACGATTCGCATCGGCATGGTGTTGGCGGAGGTGGGGCCGAGTTTAGCGAGATCGTATGCCTTTCGCAGAACCTCGTCGCTGACCGGTTGGTCGAGCCAGGCGGAGAAAGTGCGTGCCTGGCGAAAGATCACATCCAACATATCGGTGTTTGGATCAGCCATAAAAATGCGTCCTTCAGTATTGCGTGGCAGGTGAGGCCACGGTTGTTTGCAACTTTGCTCATGGGCGAGACGCCCACGCAACATGGGGTATAATAGCCTCTTCATCGGTCGATCGGGAAACGATTTGACGATCATGTTTCCGTTTCGACAGGGTCAGGGCAATTCTATGGCGGAACTCACCGCACTGGAGAATTCATCGCAATTGGCCGGATCTCGGCGCAGACTTCCGCGGATTCAGGAAGCGGGGCTTCTAATCGTTATTGTGCTGCTGGGATTTGTGTTCACCGCGGTGGCGCATTTACACAAAAACGCGGGGCAGCCGAATCCATTTTTGAACGTCGACAATCTGGTGAATTTCATCGCCACGCCGATGAGCATCTATGCGATCATGGCGGTGGGCCAGACGGCGGTCATCATCACGGGCGGGATCGATATTTCCGTGGGTTCGATATTCGTGCTGGCAGGACTGGGAACGGCCGGCGCGTTGCAATATATGGACGAGTCGGCGCCGGCGTGGAAGGTGGTGCCGATCGCGCTGGGGATTTCCATCGGCATCGGGCTGGCTTGTGGGCTGCTCAATGGCTTGCTGACGACGACGCTGCGCATCCATCCATTTATCGTGACACTGGGTACGCTGAGCATTTTTCGCGGCATCGCCAACGTGGCCAATCCCGTGAACAAGACGCTTCCGGCGGGCGACAATGTTTTGCCGGACAGTTTTTCGACGGATTTGTTCCAGCGATATTTTTTGAAAAATCTGGTGGGCGGGCTGGGGATTCAGATTCTTCCCATGCTGGTGATGCTGATCGTCGTGATTATCGGGTGGTTTTACCTACAAATGATGGTCGCCGGCCGCGAGGCGTATGCCGTGGGCGGGAACGAAGAAGCGGCTCGGTTCAGCGGACTTCGTGTGGGCAGGATCAAGCTGATGGTATACATCATCAGCGGTGTGGCGGCGGGGATCGCGGGGATGGTTTCGGTGGGCCGGTTTGGATCGATCTCCACGCAGGATGGAACAGGATACGAGCTGACCGTCGTCGCCGCTGCCGTGGTGGGGGGAGCGAGCCTGACCGGCGGGCGCGGGACGGCGCTGGGGGCGCTGCTGGGCGCGCTGATCATTCGGCTGATCGAAAGCGGCATCTACAACCCGCTGCACTGGAACGCACAGTACAGTCAGATCATAATTGGCTCGGCGATCATCGTGGCGGTTGCCATTGATCGCCTCAGCGAGCATTTTCGCAGGGCTCGGCTGGCTCGCATCGGTGGTGGCGGATAAATCGGAATGGGAAACAAGGAGACGCTCATGAAATTCGTTCGCGGTAATTTCTGGAATTGTTTTATCGCTGCCGTTTTAATTCTGGTGATGGCGATTAGTGCGGCCCGCGCTGACGGGCCGACGAAAATCACCATCGGCATGGTCGCCAAGAGCCAGTCCAACACGGTTTTTCAGGCCGCTTACGCCGGCGCAAAGGACGCCGCGAAGGAGCTTGGACCGCAGTATGGCGCGGAGGTGACGATCGACTGGCAAACCCCGCCGGACGAAGACGCCCAGAAGCAGGCGGAAGCGGTGGAAGCGCTTTCCAGCGGCGGCGCGCAGGGGATCGCGGTTTCGTGCAGTGAGGCCCACACGCTGACGCCGGCGATCAATGACGCGGTGGCGCGCGGTTCGGCGGTGGTCTGTTTCGATTCGGATGCGCCGCACAGCAAGCGATTCGCTTTTTATGGAACGGATGACACCGCGTGCGGAAAAGCGGTGATGGACGAGCTGGCCAAGGCGATGGACGAGAAGGGAACCATCGCGATTCTTGCGGGAAATCAGAGCGCTCCCAATCTGCAAAAGCGGGTCGCGGCGGTGAAGGAAGAACTGCAAAAATATCCGAACATGCAGCTCCTGGATTCGAGCGGCGGCGTGTTCTATCACGAGGAGACGCCGCAGAAAGCGGTCGAGGCCCTCACGGCCGCCCAGAACGCCAACCCGCAGATTCAGGGATGGGCGCTGGTGGGAGGCTGGCCGCTGTTCACGGTGAACGCCCTGCCATGGCCGCCGGGACAGGTGAAGGTGGTGTCGGTGGATGCGCTGCCGGCGCAGCTCGCATACCTGCGGGACGGGCATGTGCAGGTTCTGCTGGCGCAGGACTGTTATGGCTGGGGATATAAATCCGTGCAGATTCTGCTGGACAAAATCGTGAAGAACCAGGATCCGCCCACGGTGAAGGTAATCGATCCGCTGACGAGAGTGACCAGGGACAACGTCGATCAATTCGCGAAAAACTGGGACAAGTGGCTGGGGAAATGATCTCAAGTGAATCGCATGTTTGTCGAATTCAAAGAGATCACCAAGAGGTTTGCAGGCGTCACCGCGCTGGACGGCGTGAGCTTTTCGATTGAGCGAGGAGAATGTCATGCGCTGATCGGGGAAAACGGCGCGGGCAAATCGACATGCGGGAAACTGCTGGCAGGGATTCATCGGTCAGACGGCGGCGTGCTCGTCATCGACGGGCAGGAGCGAAAATTCAATTCACCGGCCGATGCGCGGGCCGCCGGGATTGGCATGGTTCACCAGGAGCTGGCGTTCTGTCCGGATTTAACGGTGGCGGAGAATCTCTGCATGGGAAATTATTCCCGGCGGTGGGGATTCCTGATCGACCGCGCCGACATGGAAGCGCGGTCGAGGAAGCTGCTGGGCGACATCGGCGTCAGCATCGACGTGCGGCGGAACATGCGAACGCTTTCCACCGCGCAGGAGCAACTGGTTCAGATCGCGGCGGCGGTGGGAACGGGCGCGCGGATTTTGATTTTTGACGAGCCGACCAGTTCACTCGCCGAGCCGGATGCCGTGAACCTGTTCGGTTTGATCGATCGGCTGAAATCGCGCGGCGTGACGATGATTTATGTTTCGCATCGCATGGCGGAGATTTTCCGGCTGTGCGATCGCGTCACGGTTTTACGCGATGGGAAATACGTGGGAACGCTCGGTAAATCCGAGGCAACGCCCGATGCGGTGGTGCGCATGATGATCGGGCGAAGTCTGGATGCGTATTTTCCGCACCATCTGGATAAACCGGCGGGGAAGTCGATTCTGTCGGTAAGCAATTTTTCATCGCCGGGGAGATTTCGGGATGTCTCGTTTGAGGTGAAGGAGGGAGAGATCGTGGGGTTCGCCGGGCTGGTAGGCGCGGGGCGCAGTGAGATCGCAAAGGCGATTTTCGGGCTCGATGGGCAGGCGACGGGTGAACTGGCCGTGCTGGGTGCGCCGCTGAAGATCGGCAATGTGCGCAAGGCGATGCGGCGCGGCATCGCGCTGGTGCCGGAAGACCGCAAGCGGCAGGGACTGGTGCTGATGATGGGCGGGCGGAAGAATTTTTCGCTGGCAATGCTCAGCCGATTTCGGCGATTTGGAATGCTCGATCAGAATGCGGAGCGCAAACTGGCCCGTACATTTTTCGAGAAACTGCGCGTGAAAACGCCGACGCTGGAAACGCCCGTGGCCGGCCTGAGCGGCGGCAACCAGCAGAAGGTGGCGCTGGCCAAATGGCTGGGGAGAAACGCCAAGCTGCTGATCGTCGATGAACCGACGCGCGGCGTGGATATCGGTGCGAAGGCGGCGATTCACGGACTGATCGATGAGCTGGCCGGGCAGGGAATTGGAATCATGCTGATTTCGTCGGAACTGCCTGAGCTGCTTAACCTTTCGTCGCGAATTCTGGTGATGCGCGAGGGGAGACTGGTGGGTGAACTGAAACGCCAGGATGCGACGCAGGATCGCGTGCTGCGGATGATGGCGGGGGTGGCGGAATCGACGGCGGCGTGATTGGGCAAGAGGGAAAAAAGCGATTTCTCGAGTAAAAAATCCGCTGGCGCTGAAGAGACCGCGCGGTACAATTCTTTATTGGCGGACTGGTTCAACTCAACCCTCTTAGAGAGGAGGCAACCTCATGCAACGCGTTCAATTCACGAGCGGCGGGCGATACCCGGTGCTGCGCGCTATCGGCATTATTTATGTAATCCTCGGCGGGATTTCGGTGATCAGCGGAATTGTCGCGGTGTTTTGGATGCTACTGCGAGCGCCGTACGATGCGGTTGACCGCATTGTGCTGGCGGCCGCGGCGCTGGTGGGCTCGGTGGTCTGGTGCGCTCTGATGCTGGGCGCTGCGGAGATCATCAAGCTGTTTGTCGACCTGGAGCACAACACGCGGATGGCGGCGCTTTATCGCATGAGCGCTCCGGCCGGTGATGCGTCCGGGCATTCGAATCGAATCTCGGTGCTGGACGAGGAAACGGCCGAGGCGGCGCTGATCCGCGGGCATTGAGCATCGTCACGGCATCTGGAAACGGTAGACGGAGCCAAGGTTCAACATTGCCGTCAGTTCATCGAGCGCCCGCCGCGATTCGTCGAGCAGTTTCCAATCGGCGAGATCGGCGGGCGTTAGACGATCGCGGTAATGACGGATGATCCACGCTTTGAGCGATTCGTAAAGTTTGTCGGTCAGGAAGATCGCCGGATTGACGCGGGATCGCTCTTGATCGCTCAGGACGATGCGCAGGCGAAGGCACGCGGGGCCGCCGCCGTTGTTCATGCTTTGGCGGACATCCACGAAGTGAACGTGGCGGATGGGCGTGTCGAAATTCAGAAGCTCATCGAGGAATTGTTTTGCGCGGGGATTGTCGCGCGCCTCGGTCGGAGCGATCAGGGCCATCGTCTGGTCGGGGAGGGTTACGATCTGAGAATTAAAGAGATAGGACAAGATCGCGTCGGGCAGCGGCACCTGCGAATCGGAAACTTCGATCAGATGATGCGGGCGATCTTTGAAGAAATCATTGATAGCGGATTGGATCGGCTGGGTGAAAGCGGCTGCATGATAGAGCAGGACATTTTCGTTGGCGACGGCGACCACATCGTTGTGAAATGCGCCAACGTCGATCGCGACTGGGTTTTGTTGGATGAAGAGTGCGGCGGCCGGGTCGAGATTGTGAAGGCGAGCGATGGATTGGGATGCTTCCAGGCTTTGCCGGGCGGGGAAGCGCGCGGGTGAGATTCCATCTGAAGCGCGGCGGCCGTAGACGAAAATCTCCAGCGCTTTTTGACCGTGAGAGGGGCATACGCGCATGTGGTTGGCGGCGCCTTCGTCGAAAAAGCGCGGCGTGGCGGGTAACGGGTCATGATGGGCGAAGGCGGATTCATCGGCGAATATCTTTTTCAGAATTGTTGCCGTAGTCACAGATTCGAGGCTGCGATGAAATTGGGACGAGAGGTTGGCGGGTGTGAAATGCAGGCGGCCATCGAGTGCATCGAAGCTGGGGGAGACGGTGGCGGCGTTGGCGGCCCACATCGCCGATGCCGAGCCGCAAGATGCCAGCAGCCAGGGATGTGCACTGGCTGACTTAAGCACCTGCCCATCGGAACCGGTGAATCCGAGCTTTCGAAGGGTGAAGAGATCAGGGCGATCATGCGGCGGTAGCACGGCCTGTGAGATGCCCAGATCGGCGAGATATTTCATCTTGGCCAGGCCCTGAAGCGCGGCCTGGCGCGGGTTGGACGGCTGGTTGGTGTGTGCCAGCGATGCGAGATTTCCGGGCGACAGGCCGCCATAGTTGTGCGAGGGACCGCAGATCGCGTCGAAATTGGTTTCGATGGTGGGCATGAATTGCGCCGCGTCAGTTGATGATGATTCCCGGAAGCGGTTTTTCGGGCAATTTAGCGACGGGTGATTCGAGCGAGGCAACGGGATACGTGGCGTAATCGGCGGCGAAAGAACCGCCTGGGCGGTGGTTGCCGGATTGACCGATGCCGCCGAAGGGAAGATGGCTGCTGGCGCCGGTGAGCGGGCGGTTCCACGCCAGGACGCCGGCGCGAATCTGGTTTTGAAATTGGTTGTAGAGATCGGGATTGCGGGAGATCAAGCCGGCGGAGAGACCGAAGGCGGTGCGATTGGCCTCAACGATGGCGGCGTTGAAATCATCGACACGAATCAGTTGCAACAGTGGGCCGAATAATTCGGCATCGGTTCGGTTGCGCGCGGTGGTGACATCGATTAACCCGGGCGAAAGCAGTGCGGGATGGCGGGAGGAGCGTTTCATCTCGACCAGCGTTATCCCCCCGCCGCGGATCAGGTCTTCCTGGGCAGCAAGCAGTTTCTCCGCAGCCGCGGCGGAAATAACGGGGCCCATGAATGGAGCTGGATCATCGCCGGGTAAACCGATGCGGATATTTTTCAGCATGGTGATCAGTTGGCGCAGCAGCGCATCGGATTGGTCGCGTTGAACGATCAATCGGCGCGCGCAGCTACATCGCTGGCCGGCGGTGACGTAGGCTGATTGGATGATGAGGTACGCCGCGGCGGCGAGATCTCCGGGTTCGTGAACAATGAGCGGATTATTCCCACCCATTTCCAGCACGAGTATTTTTTCGGGATGATCGGCACAGGCGCGGCGGAGGGCGATTCCCCCGACCGTGCTGCCGGTAAAGAGAATGCCGTCGACGTGTGGATGCGAGGCGAGCTGCGCGCCGATCGACTTGCCGCCATGCACGAGGTTGAATACCCCCGGCGGAAAATTCGCGGCAGCGAAGGCTCGGGTGAAAATATCGCCGGATTTGGGCGTCAATTCGCTGGGTTTGAGGACAATCGTATTACCGGCGAGGATCGCGGGAACGATATGGCCGTTGGGAAGGTGCCCCGGCATATTGAACGGACCGAGGACGGCCAGAACGCCGTGCGGCCGGAAGCGGGTGTGGCCGATGGCATCGGGCACGGAGCGCGATTGTTCGGCGCACCGCTGCGCGTAGGCCTCAATGGAGATGGGAATTTTCGCGGCCATCGCATCGGCTTCCTGGCGCGATTCCCACAGGGGTTTGCTCGTTTCGGCGGAAATCGCCTGCGCGATGGACTCTTTTTCCGAGCGGTAGTGGGATTCTAAAGCGTGGAGAAACTCGATGCGCTGATCGAGCGGCGTCAGCGACCATTGTGAGAAGGCGGCGCGAGCGGCGGCGACGGCGGTGGAGATTGGGGCGTCTTCAATCGGATTCATGGTCGAGATTCTTGCTTGAATTTCGGACAGGCCCCGCGGTCGATGGCGGCTCGGCCCTGAGCAGCGCGTGGCGAATGACGTCGCCGCGCGACACACCCAGCGTTTCGGCCACGTTGGAATCAATGGAAACGCGATCGCGCTCGAGGGATTTCACCGGACCCATGGTGGCACGAAATGCGGGGGAGAAACAGCCGACCATGCTGATGGGCGAATCGCTCGGAAGATCGGCGATGTCATCAACCACGGCGGTGCGGCTTTGGCGGACGGTGCGGATATCATCGCGGCGGCAACTGACGCAGGCGCCGCCGTCGAAAATGTCGACCATGCCGCTGAATTTGAATCCCTCAGCCTCGAGATTTTTCATCGCGGGCCGGCTCGTTTCGTGGACCTTTCCGATGACGCGCTGGGCATCGGGAGGAAGCAGCGGAACGTAAATCGGGTAGCGGGGCATGAGATCGGCGATGAATTTTTTGTTGACGACGCTGAGGTAGTCTGCGCGGGGAAAATCGATCTCGAAGAAATGCTTCCCCACGGCGTCCCAGAACGCGCTGCGACCCTGGGCGTCGATGATGCCGCGCAGCTCGGAGACGACGATGGGCTCAAACGCGCTCGCATGCTCGGCAACGAAGAGAAAACGCACGAGCTGGAGAAACCGGCCGTAATCTTTTTTGCGATAATCGGGCGAGAGGAAAAGGGATCCAACTTCGGCGGGTCCGTCGTGCTCGCGAACGAGATGAAGGACTTCGATGTTCCTGTGAACCTTGAGGAAATCGGAATCCAGCGGCTGATTTTCCAGGCGATAGGCATAGAACGGTTCGAAGCCCCCCACTTTCGAGACGATGCCGCTGGCGCCGATGATTTTTTGCGAATCGAAATCGAGCATGACCAGCAGATAGCTTTCACCACCCGGTTTGTCGGGAATGTTTTCGATGGATCGCTGGGATTTGAGAATTCTGCGGCGGAGAAGATCGCGGTCGCTGGGCAGCGTCGTCAAACCAACGCCGGCGTGCTCGGCAAGCTGCACGAGCTGGTCGAGATCGGCAATCGAAACTGGGCGGATAAGCACCATAGTGGCTGGCGATGCGCTGCTTCCCTATTTTATCGGCAAAAGGGGGATTGGTGTTATGGAGCGGGAATTTCACCCGCGGCGATTTTCAGCAGCAGGAGGGCAGTGAGCTGGGCGCGTTCGACAAGGCTGGGAATAACCATGAATTCGTCGGGGCTGTGGATATGGTCGCCACGGACGCCGAGGGTGTCGATGTTGGGAAGCCCCGCGGCGGCGAGACGGTTGCCGTCGGAAGCGCCACCGGAAGCGCGGGTGGGCAGCGAGAGGCCCAGCTCGCGGCCGCAGTCGATGATGGATTTCAGCAGGTGAAGCATGCGGGCATCGGGAATTTTGGGTGGGGATGCGAACTGGCCGTGCAGTTCGGCGCTGATACCGTCAGTGGTATTCACCTCGGCGAGGATAGGGGCGATGGCCGAAAGAATTTTTTGCTCATCTGCAGGCTCGGCAGTGCGGATGTTGATGCGGCAGATGGCCAGATCGGGAACAACGTTGGCCGGTCCCCCGCCGTCGATGGCCCCGATGTTCAGGGTGATGCCGGGCACAGAACGATTGAGTTCATGAAGGCGCAGGGAGATTTTCGCGGCGGCGAGCACGGCGCTGCGACCCTCTTCAAAAGCGCGGCCGGCGTGTGCGGCTTTGCCGCGGACGACAATTGAAAAATTGCCGGATCCCTTGCGGCGGTCGATCAAACCGCCATCGACCGGCGCGGGTTCGAACAGCAGGCCGAAATGGCAATCCTTGGCCGCTTGTGCGAGGAGCGCACTGGAGCCGGGGGAACCGATTTCTTCATCGGGATTGAGCAGAACGCGCCAGCCAATGCGCGATGCGACGGGGCTGCGCTCCAGCGCCTCAAGAGCGGTGAGCATCACGGCGATTCCGCCCTTGGCATCGGCCACACCGGGGCCGCGGACGCGGTCGCCTTCGAGTGTCACCGTCAGAAAAGAAGAATCGGGGGGATAGACGGTGTCGAGATGAATATTGAGTAGAACGCGAATGGAAGAGTCGGGGCGTTTGTCGATGACGATCGCCTGGCCGAGCGGGATTTGAATGTTCTGGCCGCGGGGGCCGATGGCTCCTGCCGGAGGAAGATCGTGCAGGGCGATTTCGCCGCCGAGGACCGAGAAATCCGCGGCAACTTTTTTGGTGAGATTTGCAAGACCGGCGATATTGCGAGTGTAGGAGTTGATTTCCGCCCATTGGACGACGCGGGTCAGCATTGTGTCGCGCTGGCCGGCGATCCAGGTGAGAATCTCCTGCGTTTTGGCATCCACGCGCGGGATATATTACTGGCAGCGATGATCGCGGGGAATAAAATCAAGCATCTTGAGCCATTGGGTCTATATCCTGATCGTGCTGGGGATCGCGCTGGTTGGCGATTATTTCATCCTCAAGAGAAACAGATAAAATGCCTCGATATGGAATCGCAAACACTTTTGATGGGGCTGGACATGTCGCGCGAGTGGCTGCTGGCAATTCTGGAGAAGATCGAAAAGAGCGGACAGGAGCCGGCGAAAGTTCTGGCGTGGCGGCCGGGGCCGGGACGTGCCCATATTGGGTGGCAGGCGATGCACTGCGCGGCGACGCATGAGTCGTACTTTTCCAAGTCGATCCTTCAGCAGCCGCCGAAACATGCGGATTTGATCGCCAATTTTGGCGGAGGAACGACGCCGTCGGATACGAACGTGCCCACGTTGGCGATGATTCGAGAAACTCTGGCGTCGACAATCGCGCCGATCAGGAAATTTCTTTCGGAGCAAACGCCGCAATCACTGGAGCGGCAAATGCCCGGCCCGGGGGGAAAGATGCGAAGCATCGGGGAGATTATCCTCCTGCTGAACTGGCATGAAGCGCATCACCAGGGGCAGATTCATCTCACGTGGAATCTCTATAAGGCGTCGCACGAGATTGCGTAGATCAGATCGAGATTCCCGATTTTTGCATTTCAATGATCCATGGCGGTGTTTCTGCAAGGAATCGCTGCAGGTGAGCGCCGCGCGAATGATAATAAAGCGCAATGGCGGCTTCAGCGGCGGCGGCGAAAATCAGTGAGCTATAAACCAGCAGATAGATTGTATGGGTGAGGCCATTGGCCAAGCCGGTGACCTGGCCGGCCACCTGGGCATCGGCGGCGGATAAATCAGGATAATCGGAACTGGGGCTCGAAATTTCGCCGTAAAGTTTCCACAGCGCGTAAAGTAGAATCAGCGCTGCGAGGCATATTTGGTTGATGGTGAGAACGCGAATGGATTTCTCGTCGAGGCGCGAGAGCCTGCCGGCGTGGACGAACTCGATGATGCCGATGGCGGTGAGGACAGCGCCCCCTAGCATATCGCCGGCGCTGCCGATGCCGAAAACAAATGTGAGGGCTCCACACCCTGCGATGGTGAGTCCTTCAATTCTGGCGGTGCTGGCGGCACGGCGTATCTTGCGCAGCGGCTGGCGCGCAACTTCCAGTTCCCGAAGATTCTCGGCGCTGAACTGCGGCGGGGGCAAACCAGCGGAAGACATGGGAATTAAGACTCCAGCGCGGGCGAAACCGGCGGTGCGAGGAGACTTTGGAATTCGCTGTGAACCCGATCCGGCGACAATGACGCCAGCGGCTGGGCGCGCATCACTTGGACGCGCGGCCCCAGGGGTTTCCACACTGCGGGATCGGTGGGACCGAACAGAATCATCGTGCCGAGGCCCATTATCGCTGCGAGATGGCCGGGGCCGCTGTCGTTGCCGATAAATCCGCAGCATCGAGACAATTCGCTGAAGAGATCAACATACGTTGGAGGCTCGATCGTTTCAGCAGCGGATTGGAGGCGGCGGATTTCCTCCGGCGCCCAGCGGTGGAGTTCGACTTCTCCCAGGAAAATCCGGCATGCGTAGCCGGACGATTGAAGCTGCTCGATCAGCGAAAGGTATGACTGAATTGGCCAGCATTTATCGGGTGATCCACTTCCGGGATGGATCGCGATGGGTCCCGATTCAACTGGCTTGATCGTGCCGATGCCGCGCGTGGTGATGGAGCTTTCGATCTGGCTTATCGCCGCGTGAACAATCGGGAGCGCAGCCAGCGATTGCCGAATCTGATGCCACGGGCCCGGTGGAACAGCGATCAGTTTAGCGCCGGGCGCGATCGTGGCGACGGATTTCATCCACGAGTCGCCGGGGTTGGCGATGAAGGTGAAGATCGAATGAGCGGCGGTTAATTTTTTCCGGCAGATTTCCGTGAGTTTGGCCAGATCGCCGAAAAGGTGATGCCAGCCGGATTCAATATCGGCGAAATCAAGCCGCAGGGCTTTTTCCGCAAGAGCGCCTTTTTCGCAGTGGGTGATGTAAATGACGCGGCTTTGCGGATAGAGCCGGCCGAGGGCAAGTCCCAGCGGCCAGGTTTGCAGGAAATCCCCCAGCGCGCCGGTGTGGAAGATGAGCACATTGCGAAGAAGCATGGCATTAGCCCATCGCAGATTCGATCCAACCACCGCCGAGCAGAACATCGTCATCGTACAGCACAACCGCCTGGCCGGGGGTGACGGCCGTTTGCGGCTGGTCGAATTGAACGATCATCTCGCCATCGCGAAACGTTGCCGAAGCGGGCTGGGGATCGTGGTTGTAGCGAATTTTGGCGAAGCATCGCATGGGCTCATCCGTGGGCCGAGGCCGCGCGCTGAGCCAGTTGACGTCGCGAGCAGCCAGGCCGCAGCGGGTCAATTCCTTTTTATCGCCAAGGGTGACACGGTTGGTGGATGAATCGATATCGACGACATAGATCGGCCGGCCGAACGCAACGCCGACGCCCTTTCGCTGGCCAATGGTAAAATGCTGATGGCCCTCGTGCTGTCCGACGACGGCGCCGGCCGCAGTCACCAGTTCGCCGGGTCGCATGGAGTCGGGAGATCGGCGCTTCACAAGGGCGGCGTAATCCTGGTCCGGGACAAAGCAGATCTCTTGGGAATCGGGCTTGTTGTAGACGGGAAGCTTCAGGTTTTCGGCGATGGCGCGAACCTCGTGCTTTTCCATGTCGCCGATGGGAAGCAGCGTGTGGTCGAGTGTTTGCCGGGACATTCCGAACAGAACGTAGCTCTGATCCTTTTTGTGATCGCGGCCTCGAAGCAGAGCCTTTCGTCCGGTAGCGGGATCGAAGCCGATGCGGGCGTAGTGCCCCGAAGCGAGGAAATCGGCGCCGACGGCCGTGGCATACTGCGCGAGCCGGCCGAATTTCAGCCAGTCGTTGCAGCGCACGCAGGGGTTGGGGGTCCGGCCGCGGTTATATTCGTCGACGAAATAATCGATGATGCGGCCGAAATCTTCCTGAAAATTCAGGACATAGAGTGGGATGCCCAGCAGCCCCGCGACGCGGCGTGCATCGGCGGCGTCGAGAACGGAGCAGCAGCCTTGCCGGGGCTTGGACGTCGATTGAGTGGAACAAGCCTCGTCGTGAGCGCTTTCCACGCCATCCGGAGAACCCAGGCGCAGAAAAACACCGACGACATCATAGCCCTGCTGTAGAAGGAGCGCAGCGGCGACGGAGCTGTCCACCCCCCCACTCATCGCGACGACGACTTTGCCGAGCTTACCTGACATAGCAGGGATTATAGATGGCGGCCACACAAATCCGAAATGAGCGGACCGCGACCGCGCTATTTGCTTTGCGGGCGTTCAGTGTATTCTTCGCGGTAATGAGCATGGATGTAACCGAGGCGGCCGCACGCATGCGCGGCATCGTTACCCGATTCCTGAAGCGGTGGGGATTTAAGGAAGATTCGTTCATACTGATTCTGGCCGTGATCGTGGGAATCATCACGGCGGCAGCGGCGGTGGGATTCCATGAGCTGATCAATTTTGTGCGGGACAAGTTGTATCTGTCGTACGGGGGAGACGGACTTTACCGCGGTTTTGGGCTTACTTTGCTGGTGGTGTTTCCCGCGCTGGGCGGACTGATCGTGGGGCTGGTGAGCATATACGTGTTTCGAACTCGCGAGGGACATGGGATCGTCGATGTGGTTGAATCGGTGGTGCGCACCAGCGGATTTCAAAGCCCGCTGGTGGCGCTGGAGAAGATTCTGACGGCGGGCGTGACGATCGGCAGCGGTGGATCAGCCGGGGCTGAGGGGCCGATCGTTCAGATCGGGGCGGGAATCGCCTCGGGAATCGGGCAATTTTTTCGAATCGCGCGAAATCAGATGCCGGTGTTGATCGGCTGCGGCAGCGCGGCGGGGATTTCGGCGATTTTTAACGCGCCGTTTGGCGGCGTGCTCTTTACTCTGGAAGTGATTTTGCAGGATTTTTCCATACGCGCCTTCACGCCGGTGGTGGTGTCGAGCGTGATGGCGCAGGTGACGGAGCTTTTGCTGTTCAAAGCCATCAACCAGGGACAGCAGTTCCATCCGATTTTTGATATTTCGCCCGATGCGATCCGGGCGCACACCTCGCTTCGATTTGGACAGGTCGGAAATTTCGTGCTGCTGGGGCTGATCTGCGGGATCGTGGGGCTTGGGCTGACGCGGCTGATGACCAAAACCGAGGACCAATTCGCGAAACTGAAAGCGCCGGCGGTGCTCAAACCCGCCATCGGCGGAGCGATGATCGGATTGATGGGCGTGGCGTATATCCTCATTTTCGGGCGATTGCTGCTCCAGACGATCAAACCGGTGTCGTTCTCGGCGTATCCGATGCCGGCATTTTTCGGCGACGGATATGGGTTCATTGAACAGCTTCTCGCGCCCAGCTACTACACGGTTGGCGGTGTGAGAGCGGAAAAGGTGCTGGTGTGGCTGGCGTGCCTGTGCGCGATCAAGATCGTCGCAACGTGCATCACACTCGGTAGCGGCGGCAGCGGCGGTGTGATCGCGCCCTCGCTGTTTCTGGGGGGGACGGCCGGGGCGGTCATTGGTGCGCTGTTCCAGCACTCACACTGGTTTTACGACGTGCAGCCCGAGGTGTATGCGCTGGTGGGGATGGGAGCGGTTCTGGCGGCAGTCGTCCATGCGCCGCTGGCGTCGATCCTGATCTGCTTTGAAGTCACCGAAGATTACAAGGTGATGGTTCCGGCAATGCTGGCATGCGTGGTGGCGACAGCCACGGCACGGCTGCTTTATCCCGATTCGATCTACACGATGGGCCTGCGGCAACGCGGGCTGCGGCCGGGCGCTTCCAGCGATCGGGCAATCCTGCGGCGATTGACCGTCGAAGACGTCACGCTGGAGCCGGCCAGCGTCGTGCACGCGGGCGATCCATTTCAGAAGGTTCTCGATCTCACGGCCGTCACCAACGCGTCGAATTTTGTTGTTATCGACGAGAATGGCGCCTATCACGGCCTGATCGCTTCAGATGACATCCAGATGGCATTGCTGGAGCGCGAAGCGATTCCGTTGTTGGTGGTTGGGGAAATGATGCGGCACGATGTGCCGCTGGTGAAACATACGGATGATCTCGGCTCGGTGCTGGAGGCATTTTCGCGGCACGAGCTGAGCCATCTGCCGGTGACGATGAACAGCCGGCCGAATCATGTGATCGGATTGATCAGCCGCGCAGGTTTGATGCGGAAATATCAGCAGACATTGGCGGAGGCGTGATCGTGGTGTGGGCGTCTCGCCCACCTCTGACGTTACTTTTAATATGAAAGTGGGCGAGACGCCCACACCACATCGATGCGCGTTGATTTCACGAAGATGTCGAGCACTATGAATCCGCAACTGTACTGCCCGGCCGCCAGTCAAATATGGAGAGATCGAACGGCTTCTTGCCCGATCTCAGCTGCCGCTTGACTTCCTCCACCGCGGCCCAGCAAGCCGTCACCAGCGATGGGGGATAGTTCCACTTCACGCGGTGCGCTTCGAATTCATCTTCATCGTCCAGATGAATGTTCGTCGAATCAGCGCGGAGAATTAAATCGAGATCGAGATCGACGTATCGTACCGTCTGCTCGTCCCACCGGACATTGGTGGCGATATCCACGTAGAGAAATTCCGGCTCCCATCCGTTTTCCCACCGCACGTGCAGCACGTAGGGCCGGCCGCGCCAGAAAAAGCTGAGGAAATGTTTTTCCCCTATCCATTTTCCCCGGTAGCTTTCGACCGGGCCACCGGCTTCGAAATAGGTCACGAGTCTTTCATCCGTCTGCTCAATCAACCGAACGGGATAGCGGTAATGCAGGCTGCCGTTGAACTTCGTTGAATGGAGAGAAAAATCCATCGGTCATTACTTCCAAATTACTACCAGATGACAAAGAACGAGAAGGTAAGCAGGAGCACGAGGAAAGCATTTATTGAAAGTGCGATCCACCCGGTCACCAGCTTCCCATTACTCGCGATGACTGAATAGAGGGCCGTCCCCAACGACAGTGCAATCCAAATGCTGAAAGATATCTCACTGCCGCCGCCGCCGCCACACATGAATAGGAGGCCTAGAAATCCACAGCACAGTGAAATCCAAGCCACCCTTTTGGCCCGACCATATGGAATGGCTGTTGGCTCTCCTGTCGATTTGCCGCGATATTCCAACATGAGGAATCGAGCACCGTTTTTCGCCGGACTGATTGTAACCGGCAAAATTAACTCGTAGCGTGGGCGTCTCGCCCACTTTAGATTTGGAAAAGAAGTGGACGGGACGCCCACGCTACAATCCAATCCGATCCCGTCCATTCAAATACCCCCGCAGCGCTTCAGGAACCGTCACCGACCCATCCGCATTCTGATAATTCTCCAGGATCGGAATCAGAATCCGCGGGCTGGCGACGACGGTGTTGTTGAGGGTATGCACGAAACGGAGTTTGCCGTCTGAGCTTTTGTATCGCAGGTTCAGGCGGCGGGCCTGGTATTCGTAAAGACGGGAGGCGGAGTGCGTTTCGCCGTAGCCGGTGGCGGGATTTTTGCCGTCGAATCGGCTCGGCATCCAGGTTTCGATGTCCATCATCGCCGCGTTTTTCACGCCGATGTCGCCGGTGCAGCACTGGATCACGCGATACGGCAGTTTCAGGCGACGGAGAATTTCCTCGGCATAACTGAGCATTTCCTTGTGCCAGCGTTTGGATTCCTCGATATCGTTTCTGCAGATCACGACCTGCTCGACCTTGTCGAACTGGTGGACGCGATAGAGCCCGGCGGTGTCCTTGCCGTAGGTGCCCGCTTCGCGGCGAAAGCAGGTGCTGACGGCCACGTATTTGCGCGGCAGCGAAGATTCCTCGAGCACCTGATCGATGTGATATGCGGTCAATCCCACCTCGGCGGTGCCCGTGAGATACAGATCGTCTTCGGTGACGTGATACGCCTGCTCGCGGCTGGCGGGGAAAAAGCCGGTGCCCTGCATGGCGGCATCGCGCACCAGCACGGGAACGGTCAATTGCGTAAAACCCTTTTCGCGGGTCATCATGTCCAAGGCGAGGCGAAGGACAGCCTGGTGCAATTCGGCACCGGCGCCTTTGAGAAAATAAGATCGTGATCCGGCGAGATTCACTCCCGCTTCGAAATCGAACAGGTCCAGCGCCTTGCCGATTTCAATGTGATTCTTCGGCTTGAATTCGAATCGCCGCGGCTCGCCGTGCGTGGCGAGGACGACATTGTCGGAGGCGTCTTTGCCCGGGGGGACATCATCATCCGGCGGCTGGGGAATCTGCAGCAGGAGCTGGTCGCGGGCGGATTCCACTGTTTTGCGCTTTTGCTCGAGGTCCTGAAGCGCCGGCTTCATCGCGGCGGATTTGGACTTCATTGATTCGCGCTCTTCGGGGCTTTTCGCCTTGCCGATCTGGCGGGAGAGTTCGTTCTGCTCGGCCCGGAGGCGGTCGAATTCCTGCTGGGCGCGAAGGCACTGTCCGTCAAGATCAAGCACTGCGGAGATGTTGACGGAGACGTTCTTGAGTTCCGCGCCGCGGCGATATTTTTCAGGGTTCTCGCGCAGGTCCTTGATGTCGATCATGGAGCACCACGCGAATGAGTTTTACCAGGCGAAATGAGCGAAGGCCTTGTTGGCGTCGGCCATGCGGTGGGTGTTTTCGCGGGTGGCCATGGCCTTGCCCTCTTTCTTGAAGGCGGCCATGAGTTCGTCGGCGAGACGGTCGGCCATCGGCCGGCCACCGGCGCCGCGGCAGGCTTCCAGAATCCAGCGGAACGCCAGGCTCTGTTGCCGGCGCTTGTTGACCTGCATGGGAACCTGATAATTGGCTCCGCCCACGCGCCGGCTGCGAACTTCTACATACGGCTTGACGTTGTTCACCGCGGTTTCGAAAAGCTCCAGGACGGGAACGTCCTTTATTTTCTTGGTGATCTGATCCATCGCGCCGTAGACGACGCGCTGCGCGACCGTCTTCTTCCCCTGCCACATCAGGCAGTTGATGAACTTGCTGACCAGCTTGCTGTTGTAGCGAGGGTCGGGCTTGAGAATATCTTCGCTTGCGGTGAATTTCTTGAATGCCATTGCAATGAACCTGAAAAGGTTTCCTTTCACTTATCCGCGTTTTGCCCACCAGACGATGGCGCCGATCAGAACGATGAGCATCAGCAGGAGCGAGACCAGCATCTTCAGGCTGGCCCCCCAGTCCGATGGTGCATCATCAAGAAGCAGTTGCATCGCCTGCATGAATTCCGGTGGGAATTTTATTTCCCGGCCTTTGCTCCATATTTGCTGCGCGACCGTTTTCGTCCTTCGACGCCCAGCGCGTCGAGTGTTCCACGAACGATGTGATATCGCACACCCGGCAGATCGCGCACACGGCCGCCGCGCACCAGCACAATACTGTGCTCCTGAAGATTATGTTCCTCACCCGGAATGTAGGCGGTGACTTCCTTGCCGTTGCTGAGCCGCACGCGGGCGATTTTCCGAAGGGCCGAATTCGGCTTCTTCGGCGTCATCGTCTTGACCTGCAGACAAACCCCCCGCTTCTGCGGGCAGGCGACAAGGTCTTTGACCTTATTAATCCGCGGCAGGCTCCGCCGCGGCTTTTTGATTAACTGATTGATCGTGGGCATCTTGCTGAAATTCCTCGTTTCTTAAAAACGGTCTCCCAAATATGGGAACCGGGTATGATACGGGGGGAGGGGATAGGGTTCAAGTCCATAAAATCCCGGTCGCGGGTCAGTTCGACATTATTTGATTTATTCCTCGCGATTAGGCAATCTGATTAGAATGGCTGCCACCGCACCGCTCACTTCGTTCGACAAGTTTATCGTTTGGCGGCGCTTTGAGATTGGGAGCGCCTTAGGCCCATTCGTGTTGGCATGGATCGCGTCAGGGGATGCGAATATTAGTGTTCGCGAGTTTTTCTTGTTCCGATGGATTTTTGACGGATTCTGGGTGGTACTTACCATCTTTTTCGTTATCTCAATTTATCAAACAATGTTTTACATGTATCGTGCTTCTCACGAAGAGGTTACGCCGAAGCACACAGTCTCCCATTTGGTCCTCGCAATTGTGCTTCTTATCGCAGCAATAGCGTCATGGGTTGAACCATCAGCTTGGTCGTTCATTCTCTCAGCCGCCTTCATTGGTATTCCGTGGGTTGCAGGAATGGATATAGAACGAAATCGTAGGCTTAGACTTGAGAATAAAGAATCGTTTCCCCCTCGATCAACTTAATAGATCAACCGATCCCTCGATCTTCCACACCTGATCGGTCATTCCTGTCTGCATAGCCGGCGTCATACGAAGCGCGTGGCGAATCCGGCAGTAGCTGGACGGCATGAAATAAAGGTGACCTCGTATGAGCGTTTCCGCCCCGTACTGCGTCATTTCAAGTAAACCCCAACCAGATACGCCGCACACCCCAACGCGAAAAACAGCCAGTAATCCCGCGGCATGATCCACCACCAGGTCGGTTCGTGCCACCAGATATGCTGGCGGCGGAATCGGCGGATGCCGTAGGCGGGGTTCAGGACGAACCAGAGGAAATCTTCCACCAGGAAAAAGACAATCACGAAACCGACGATGCGAAGCTCGGCCGACCAGGACCAGCGGACGAAAAATAGAGCAATCGGCGTGTGAGCCAGGACGAGCACAAACAATTGCAGCCAGAGGTGATAGCCCGTGAGGGGTCGGTTGCCGTAGAAGATTTTGGTCCATCGGTTGGAGATTCGCCAGGTGGGCAGACTGGCGGCCCAGCCGTGCGGGCCCTCGATTTCGATTTCAACTCGCGCGAAAGTGTAAGCCGCCAGCAGGACGAACGCGCCGAAGATCAGATGCTGCATTTCGCTGTGTTCCTCGCATCCCTTTTTACGCGAATTGCGGAGAATGGTCCAAGAGTTGAATGCACGCGGCGGCGACATCGAAGGCGGCTCTTGGCCGCGCGCAGCGAAGAGCGGCGGCGCGCATCGCATTTAGACGATCCGAATCATTCAGCAGCGATCCGAGCTTAAACGGAAGGGATGCGAGATTATTCACCTTCACGCCGCAGCCGTTTTCCAGGAGAAAATCGGCGTTGCGGTCTTCCTGACCGGGAATCGGCTCGGCGATGATGATAGGGCAGCCGCTGGCCAGCGATTCGGCGGAAGTGAGGCCGCCGGGCTTCGTGACAATCACATTGGCAGCACACAAAAGCTGGCGCATCTGCGAGGTGTACCCGAGAATTTTCCGCTTGTGGCGCGGATCGTGATCCATCGCGGCGAGGATGTCCATCGCATCAGTATTGCGTCCGGTGACCGTGACGACGTGCAATGGGCGCTCGATCTGCAGGATCGCGCGGTGAATGCGTTCAATGGATCCGATGCCAAACCCACCCGCCATCTGAAGGACGATCGGCCGGTCGTCGGGCAAATCCAGTTCGCGCAGTGCGGCGGCACGATCCATCGGCTCGGCGAAAATCGGGTCGATGGGAATGCCGGTCACGTGGATGTCCTGGGCATCGATATCCTGTGCAACCAGATTAGCGCGTGCCTCGGGACTAGCGACGAAAAACCGTTCGCAGGGCCGGCTGATCCAGAGGCCATGAACGTCGAAATCGGTCACCACAACCACCTGCGGAAATTGAATCAATTCGCGGCGGCGCATGCGGGCGATTAGCGCGGCAGGCAGAAAATGCGTGCAGATCGCCAGGTCCCACGGCTGATCGGTGAGCAGTTTCGACAGCCGTGTGAAATTCATACGCTCGAAAAATTGCCGGGTAACGGTGGTGGCGGAGCGATCATCGGGGTGGTCGAGAAAATCGTACATCCAACCGACGAATCGGGGGGCGCGCCGGGCGGCGCGGAAATAGCCGTCGCCGTAGGCCTTGCGGAAGGCCCCGTTGGTGAGGTTCAGGGCGTCGATGTGGGCGATGGTGGCATCGGGAAGCAGCGAGCCCAGGGCCGATTCGATGGCGCTGGCCGCGCGCACGTGGCCCGAACCGACCGAAGCGCTGAGGATCACAATGCGCGGCTTCCCTCCGTGGTGAATATCCGGAGCGTTGCTCTGAAAATTTTCGTTGGACAGGATCATGCGTGAACGACCTCCATCGCGGCGGATTCACTGGAAGTCTGGTGCGTGCGATTGGCACGGATGCACGCGTCCCAGATGGATTCCATGCGATCGGCTGTGGGCAGTTCAAGAGCGCGGACGCCGGGGATTTTCGCGGCGCCGGGGCCGGTGGTGAGGACCATCGCCGCGGCGCGGTAGAGCCAGGCGATATATTTTTCCAGGCCGGCCGTGAGGCGATAGTCGCCGCCGGTGAGTTCCAGCAATTGGGCGGGAAGATCGTGATGAGAAAGCGCGATCAGCGGCGCCTGAAGCATGCGTGAGGCAAGCCAGCCGCACAGCGCCATCGGTCCGACGCCGCTGGCGATGATGACATCGAACTGCCGCCGGTCAGACCATTCCATGACTTCAAGCACCGGCGGGATTTTCAGTCCGCCGGGGATGGCGGCGATTTTGGCGTCCACCAGCGGCGTGAAGTTGCGCCAGTATTTCGTCGGCGAGGGGCGACTGGAAGCGGCGAGGATCGTCACAGGATAGCCGTGCATCTCGGCGAAACGGCCAAAGTCACCGGCGAGTCTGCCGGCCTCATCGGATTCATCGGCGCTGTCTGTGAAGAGCGCGATCCGCAGGGAATCGGCGGCGACACCGCGGCGATGACGGAGTTTGCCCAGCAGGTCCCGCTCCTGATTCTGATGGAACAGGGCGAAATAATACGGAAGGAGCAGCGCCTGCTGGGCGATGACGGTGGAGACGGCATCAATGACCGCGCCGATCTGCCCGCCGCGGATGGCCGAGGCGAATGTCTGGAAGATTCCGCCGGTGACATCGCGGTCGATGCGGCAGATGAGATCGAACATGGCATCGTGCTCGGCGAGCGGCGCGCGGCCTTCCTTGAGAGCGCGGGTGAGGGCCGGGGCATGACGGCCGCGCTTCAGGGCGGACCTGGCGAGCAGATCGCCGAGGAGGCGCGTTCCGCGCGGAGGTTTGACGATTCCCAGCAGCCGCCCCAGCTTGCGGGGGATGGAGCGGGCGCCAACCCGGCAGGCCAGCGCGGCCGAGGCGACTCGGCTGGGCGGTGGTTCTTCGCCGAGCATGCGCCGGATCATCACGGAGTTGAGATCGCGCGGTTTGGCGACCCGCCGCTGATAGTATCGCATGCCCACGCCGAAAAAATTGTGCGCCAGCTTGATGCTCGACCCAGCCTCCCCGCCGGGTCGGCAGCAGCCCTGTCGCAGATGTTCCAGCACGTCGTCCGTGGTTTGCGTCTCCTGGGGAAATTCGGTCCAGGTTCGACCGATGTTGAAAAGGCCATGATCGTCGCTGCCGGCCGTACGGGATTTTCGCCAGGGATTCGGCCAGAGCGCATCGAGCCGATGGATGCGCTCGAGGCGGCGAATTTCGGAGATGTCGAGATCGTCGAGAATCGGCTCGAAAACCTGGCGATGGGTCATGCTGTGAGCGCCGTTGAGACATTCGAATCCGTTGAAGAGCAGCAGGAGTTTTTCGATATGGCGGCGATCGAGGATTCCGTTCTGGCGATACAGCGGATGTGCCACCGCGTGAGCGATGCGGTGCTGGGCGATGTATGCGGCGAGGTCGTAAATGTCGTGGGCCTTTTGCTGCATCTCCGCGTGATGCTGCGCGGTGATTCCCCAGGTGAGCAGGTGAATCTTGCAGCGGTCTTCGGGGAAATAGCAGGTCACTTCCTCGCCGATAAGGACATTGGAGAATTCGGAAAGTTCGGTAACGCCGGCGATGGAATCGTGATCGGTGATGGTGACGAAATCCATGCCGCGGGATTTGGCCTGGGTAAAGATATCGCGCGGCTCACTGTAACTTTCGGGGCATCGAATTGCGGTAAGGAGAGCCTCATCGGCTTCGGTGGAAGCGCGGCTGTGGCAATGCAAATCGATGCGTTTTGGGAATTTTATCGGGGATTGTGGATACATCGCGGACATAAGGCCCTAATCCTTTCGGGTCTTGCCGACCACCACGCCGTCATATGGCGCCCTCGCGATGGGGGTCGAGCTGACAAATGGTCCGGCCGGAAATCCGTTCCCGGCATGAGCGCCTGCAACGACAGCGCTCAACTTCCCACTGTTATTTTCGACCGGGACTGTAAGTGATGGGTAACCTTTGCGCTAAAGTCGCGGTAAAACGCAACATGTGGTGGTTGCGCTGGAATTGGGGCCGACTAATGCGGCCTTAATAATTCGTGAAGATGGTGAAATATTAGCGGCGATTACGGCCGTTTTTGCGCCTCTTTATGACGGCAAATCGGCGGTGCAGTAGGCACACTTTTTGGCTTTGAGGGGAATGTTCGAAAGACACATCGGGCATTCCTTCGTGGTCGGTTCGGAAGGCGCTGGCGTGGAGCCGGCGGCCTTTTGCATGACGGAACCAAGTAGCTTGACGATCACGATAAACACGGCGGTCGCGATCATCAGGAACTGAATAATTTCCGAGAGAAGATCACCGACGGCGAAATTTCCCAGGTGCCACGTCTGGTAGTCGGAGGGAATGTGCAGAATGGAAGTTGCGTAACCGACGACGGGCATGATGATGTCATTGACCATCGCGGTGACGATTTTCCCAAACGCGCCGCCGATGACGACGGCGACGGCCAGGTCGATCATGTTTCCCTTGAACGCGAACGCCTTGAATTCATCCCAGTATTTACGAAACATTGGTGTTTTCCTGTCGATTGGAGATGCTGAAACGTAGAGCTTGGTATTATCCGCGACGGACGGTGGCATAGGCAAATTTTCGTGAGTAGACGCCAGATTGCGAATGGAGGGTTTTGGATGACCGAAGTCGAAATTACGGCACGAGCGCTTTCAAAGCCGGTGCGGCTCTGGGAAGAGGATGCTCCGGGCGCGAAGGGCTCGGCGGATGAAGATATTCCGACGCTGACGCCAATGCTTCGCAAAAGCGGTCAACTGACGTCGGCGATTGTCGTTTGTCCGGGCGGGGGCTACGGCGGGCTCGCGCCGCACGAGGGGGAGCCCGTGGGCCGGTGGCTTAATTCGCTGGGGATTGCGGCATACGTGCTGAAATATCGGCTGGGACCAAAATATCGGCATCCCGTGGAAATGCACGATGTGCAGCGGGCAATGCGCGTGGTGCGGGCACGAGCGAATCAATGGAATGTTGATCCAAAGCGAATCGGCATCCTTGGTTTTTCAGCGGGCGGCCATCTCGCATCCACGGCGGCGACGCATTTTGATGAGGGAATCGAGGCGGCGACGGATCCAATTGACCGCGTCAGTTGCCGGCCGGATCTGGCGATCCTGATTTATCCGGTGATTTCCATGCTGACGCGCGGCGTTCATTCGGGATCGCGCGCGAATCTGCTGGGCGAAAATCCCGACCCCCAGGAGATGCGATTTCTCTCCAGCGAACTGCAGGTGACGGCCACCACACCGCCCTGTTTTCTGGTTCATGGGGCGGATGATATGACCGTGCCCGTGTCGAACTCGCTGGGATTCGCTTCCGCATGCGCGGAGCGGCAGGTGCCGGTGGAGCTGCATATTTTTGAGAAGGGACCGCACGGATTCGGCATGGCCGAAAGCCATCCGATTGCCGGTGTTTGGCCGAAACTGGCGGCGACGTGGCTGTCGGCGCGGGGATTTGGAACGTGATGAGCTATACTGCTGAACTGTAGATACAGATTGCACCGCAGAGGTCGCAGAGATCGCAGAAAGGGAAAAAGAATTTTCTCCGCGCTCTCTGCGATCTCAAGCGAAGCGGGCGGTGAGATTTGAATTTTTGTTCAAAGCGCGTCAGGGATTTCTATGCGTATCTTTCTCACCGGAGCGGCGGGGTTTATCGGCAGCCGGCTGGCCAAATCGCTGCTGGGGCGCGGTGACGACGTCGTGGGGTTTGACAATCTCAACGAATATTACGCGCTGGAGCACAAGCAGCGCCATCTTTCGGACCTGATCACGGAGAAGAAATTCACGTTCATCCGCGGCGATCTGTGCGATGCGGCGCGGCTGAGGGAACTGGTGGCGGAGCATCGGCCCGATGCGGTGGCGCACCTGGCGGCGATGGCGGCGGTGCGGTACAGCGTGGAGCATCCGCTGATCTATGGGCAGGTGAACGTGCAGGGCACGCTGAATCTTCTGGACGCGGCGCGGCAGCTTGGCAAGCCGCGGTTTGTGCTGGCATCGACGGGATCGACCTACGGGCAGGATACGCCGGTGCCCTTCAAGGAATCGGCGCCGGCCGACCACCCACTGGCCCCCTACCCTGCCAGCAAACGGGCGATGGAGATGTTCGCGCATGGGTATCATCATCTGTGGAAACTTCCGACCACAATTTTGCGATTCTTCAACGTGTACGGCCCGCATGGCCGGCCGGACATGATGCCGTGGATGTGGTCGCGAATGATTTCGCGAGGAGAGCCGATCAAGTTGTACGCCGGCGGAAAGATGAAACGCGACTGGACGTACATCGACGACATCGTCGCGGGATTCACCGCCGCGCTGGACAGGGGTTTGGATTATGAGGTGATCAACCTCGGCTGTTCGCAGCCGGTTGAGAACCTGGAATTTATCCGAATTTTGGAAGAGCTGCTGGACCGTAAAGCTCAGATCATCGACACGCCGACGCCCCTTTCTGAGCTGATGATTTCTTATGCCGACATCAGCAAGGCGCGGCGGCTGCTGGGATATGAGCCGAAGGTGCAGGTTCGCGAGGGACTGACGCGTTTTGTGGATTGGATGCGGGGGGAGGGGTTACTTTAGAGCAATGGGTGAATGGGAAAATGGATTACCCAAAGCACAAAAAAGACGATATAATGAACGTATGAAGACTTTAACGGTTACTGAGGGACGTGGACGGCTGGGCCACTGGTTGAAAAAAGCGGTGGCTGGTGAGGATATTGGCTTTGTGATAGGCGACAAGATCGTGGCGCTTCGACCTGTCGATATCTATTCCGAGGATTATGTCCTGCAGGAATACGGAGTGACGGAAGCGGAGATGAAAGCGGCGGTAAAGCGGATTGAGAAGAACATCTCAAGGGAGCGGCGTCGAGGCACCGTCAAGGCGTTCGCTGGTCATGCCGATGCCCTGCGCGATTGAGACAACGCAACGATTTCGTTCGACGGTGAAGGGGCGGGAAGCGGCAGTAGCACGGGTACTGGCGGAGATTCAGTCTGGCTTCGGACACCCGCATCGACACGCAGGCCTGGGCATCCGCAAACTGGGGCCAAACCTGTTTGAATGTCGCGCGGGACTGAAATTGCGCCTGATATTCGTGGCCAGGAAGGGCGTCTTGACATTTGATTTTGCTGGAGATCACCAGGAGGTGCGCGATTATTTGCGCGGACGGTGATGGCCCCGATATTAGGTCGATAGGCCGTCCACGAAGTGATATCACTCACCGCGGCCACGTCACACCATCAACGAAACGATGACGCCGCAGCAAGGGGCTGGCCCTATCGAATACGGCGGGGATTTCTATACTTGCAATCAGCCACGGATGTACATCCGTGGCTTCGCAAGCACAGATCATTTTTGAGATCGATTTTTATGAACCAACCGAATCCCCCTCAAACTCTGGACGATGAAACAATCGGCATTCTCCGTTGTCCGGTAACGCACAGCGCGCTGCGGCTGGAGGGTGATTTTCTGGTGTCGGAAGTGGGCGGGCTCAAATATCCGGTGCGCAATGGCATTCCGGTGATGCTGGCGGAGGAGGCGCTTTTGCCCGCGGGGATTGAGACGCTTGAGGCATTTCGGCAACGGTTTGGACGTTGATAGTAGCATGGGCATCTCGCCCATATTTTCATTTTTTAATCTAATTCAAAAATGGGCGGGACGCCCATGCTACGAATCCCGCAGGCTCTGCAATTCTTTCAATCTTTCGCCCGTCGGAGGTTTTTTGGTTTTCATCATTTCCACGAACGCGTCAAAGAGATAAGCCGCGTCGTGAGGGCCGGGGCTGGCCTCGGGGTGGTATTGGACGCAGAAGACGGGAAGCGTTTTGTGGCGGAAGCCTTCGACGGTCTGGTCGTTGAGGTTGATGTGCGTCACCACGCCGCCGTGGGATTCCAGGGATTTGCGATCGACCGCGAAGCCGTGATTCTGGCTGGTGATTTCGACCCGGCCGGTGTCGAGATTTTTGACCGGCTGATTGCCGCCGCGATGGCCGAACTTCAGCTTGTACGTCGTCGCGCCGATGGCGCGGCCTAGGAGCTGATGACCGAGACAAATTCCGAAGATGGGAACTTTGCCGAGCGCCCCCACGATGGGTTTGACGGCATAATCAAGCACGGCCGGATCGCCCGGGCCGTTGCTGACGAAAAGGCCGTCGGGGTGATGGCTGAGAATTTCCTCGGCGGTCACATCCGGCGGAAGAACCGTCACTTTGATTCCGCGCTCGCTGAGGTTGCGCAAAATATTCTGCTTGGCGCCGCAGTCGAGCGCCACGACATGCAGCCCGTCGCCGCGCTCGACATTGCCGAGCCGCCATTCGCCCTGGTCCTGATCCCAGGGATATTCGCCCTTTGGCATGACGGCCTTGACCCAGTCGGCGCCTTCCATGGCAGCGGCTTTGCGGGCGCGCTGGACGAGGTCGGCGTCATCCTGAGACTCAGTGGTGAGGATTCCGCGCATCGCCCCGCCGATCCGCAGGCGGCGCGTCAGGGCGCGGGTGTCGATCCCCTCGATGCCGATGATGTCGTTCTGTTTCAGATATTCATCCAGCGACAGGTCGGCCCGGTAGTTGGAAAAGATGGGGGACAACTCCTTGACGACAAAGCCTGCGACGTGCGGCCGCTTGCTTTCGACATCGCGGCGATTGACGCCGTAGTTGCCGATCAGGGGGTAGGTCATGGTCACGATCTGTCCCTTGTAGGATGGATCGGTGAGGATTTCCTGGTATCCGGTCATGGAGGTGTTGAAGACGACCTCCCCCTCACTGGTGCCGGCGGCGCCGAAGGCACGGCCGGTGAAGACGGTTCCATCTTCGAGCGCCAGTTTGGCGATGGATTGGGATTTGGTCGGCGTCATCGGCGGGGGATTATAGAGCATTCGCGAGGCCCGTCGAATCGGTGCGACAGGCTCTGTCTGATTCCCGGTAAAGATTTTTAGCGCTTTTCTCCGATAACTATCGCTGAGGCTGTGGGTCTCCGACCTTAAAAGGTCGGGCAGCCTGATTGAGGAGACCGGTGTTACGGCGAGCACCGGTCTCTATTTTTTTGCGCACTCATGGCTGCGTCGCGGCGGGTGACGGGGCGCGAACCAGGGCCGGGTCGAGCCAGACGAAGCGGTCTTCCGTCGCGTAATTCTGTCCGTAATCCACTTCCAGTGAAACCGTCCTGGCGCCGGCCAGGGGAAGATTCACCACGGGATAAACCGGACCGGCTTTCACGCCGGCTTGGCTGAATGCGAGCTTGTCATCGAGATAAATCCGCACCGTGACATCCGCCAGCGGCGAATCGGAATCGATGGCAAACTGGGTGCGGAAGGAAGACCATCCCCCCGCGGCGGAGTAAACAAGCATGGAATAGGAATGGCAACCGATGCCATGATGGAAGCCGGGATATTTGTCGGTAATGGGCTTGTCATCTCCGACGGTGTGGTCGAAGCGGGCTGGGAAATTCTCGGAGAACATGGGGCGGTAAGTGTTCTGATCGGGACGCAGTGAGGTGAGCCATTCGATGGGGCCGTTGATCTGCTCGATGTCCTGGACAGTATTCACGGCAATCGTGCGGGTGCTTTTATCGTCAAACGTAATGGTAAGCTGCTGGCCAGCGAGCGAGATCGCGGCGGCATCGACGTTTTCATCACCCGCCAGCTTCACACGAAACATTCGGCGACCTGCGCCGGGGCTTGCCGGCGGGGTTGAAAAAAGGACGGCGCTGATCGAATCCCAGGAAAGCGTTGGCGTCGCGTCGCCGATCTGGATCGTCACGCTCGCCGGTACGATCGCGGTGATGATGCCGTGCATGGTATCCCCATTGGCCAGGCGAACGACATCATCGGTGCGGGTCTGGTCGAGATCGTTGCCGGCGTAGGTGCTTTGCAGGATTCCCAGGACGGAATCGACGGAAAAACCGACGGGGCCGAGGGGGGCGCTTTTCCATTGCAGTCGGTCGCCGTCGAAAGAGATGGGTTCGCCGCTGAGCTTATCCCCGCCGCGGAAAATCAGGTTGAAACGCCCGGCGATCGTCGCGGGCATCGTTGAGTTTTGCGAGAGTTCAAGGACGTCGTTCCAGTCAATAATCTGCGAACCGCTGTGGATGCCGGCGGAGTCGATGGAATCGACGGCGACCTGGCGGGAACGGAACTGGGCATCGGTGAGGTTCCATTGCGTGGATGCGAGGGCGAGCGGTGCTGCGAATGTGAGGATGCAGACGATGATGAGCGGAGCCCCGCACGTACATGCGGGGCTTCGGCACGTGCGCGATATCTTAAGAATTTCCATTCAGCTCCCCGGACCCTTCCCGTTGAATACCGGGAGATATCTATTAGGCATTTGCAGAATGATGAGGGCCATCGCGCTGCAGTAGGAGGGATCGACCTCCCCTTCCCATCCGCCGGTGGATTTGTCCTGGCGCGACAGCAGCAGATCGCGGATGGCGGGATACCAGTCTGTCCAATATTTACCGCCGGCGAGAAACATGGCTTGGACCGCGTAATACTGGCCGTAGAAAAAGTGGCCCTGATCATCCACCTGGTCTCGGCCGGGGATAAAGCGAGCAAGATAATCGAGCCCGCGGGTGACGCCATTGTCTTCGAACTTCCCGGCGTAATACAGCGACGCGGTGCCGGCCGCGGTACGGGCAAAACCGCTTTCACCGCCGATATCCTGGTAGCTGAATCCCCCATCGCTGTTCTGGCAGCGCTTGACGTATGCGAGGGCTTTGTCCATCACATCGGCGCTGGTTTTTATTCCCGCATCGCGCGCCGATCGCAGGGCCATGATCTGGCAGATGGTGACGGAGATATCGGCATCGACGGGCTCGGGCTGATATCGCCAACCGCCGCGATCGTTCTGGCATCGCTCGATCAGACGGACGGCCTTCTCAAGGTTTTCTTTGATCTGATCGTCGCCGTTCATGCCGTAGACTTCACCGACGAAGAGGGTTGCGAATCCGTGGGAATACATTTCGCCCTGGGAGGAGCTGGTGGTGAAGAGGCCGGATTCCTGCTGATTGCGGCAGATGAAATCAACGGCCTTGCGGACGACATCGCCGTATTTTCCCCGGCCCGGGAGATTTCCATCGGCCATGAACGCGATGCCCGACAGCGCGGTGATGGCCGCGGTCGCGCCGGAGGCGACGTTGTTGCCGAACGACCCATCGGGCGTCTGCTGCGAGGCGAGATAATCCAGACCCTTGGCAACGGCCGTCTGCTGCTCGGCGGTGATCTCATTCAGCGGCTGATCGGTTTTGCGAGGCGGCGGCGCTTCAGTCGAATCGCCGTCGGCCCTGCAGATATTCACGGGCAGCGCGAGCAAGACACCAACCGCTAATATGCCAAGACGCCGTTTCATTTGGACTGCTGATTCCCCAGTGCTTTGTAATATTCGTCGATCAGCTCTTTGAATTTCTGAACGGGCTTTTCAGTGCCGGCTTCGATGATCGCCGCCCGCTGGCGAGGGGGAAGATCGCCCCACTCGCGCAAACTCTGGGTGATGTCGGTGGTGGGCGTGCCATCGGTGTTCACATCGTGCCCGGCAACGCTCTGGGGGGCGGGGGTATGGCCGATGCTCGGCTGCTGCTTGCCGTTGGGATTGGAATTCTGCGCCTGCGGGCTGGAACCCTGCTGGACGTTTTGCGCCTGCTGCGGCTGGCTGCCCTGCGATTTGGTCTGGGCTTCCTGGGTGCGGGCCTGGTCGATCAGCGCATCGAGGTTCTTGAGAATTCGGCTCTGAATATCCTGGGTAACTGGGCCGGAATCCTTATCCATGGAAAGCCGCTGATGCACGCGGCCCATTCTCTGACCAACCAGTTGCAGGTCATTTTTCATCGGATCAGGCTGCGGCGAGCCATCGCCTTTGAGCAGGTCCTGCATGATTTCCTGATCGTCGATCGATTCCTTGCTGGCTTCCTCGGGAAGCTTGTCCTTGGGGTCGGGCTCGGGGCCGAGCTTTTCCTGGCCGTGCGTTGATTTCTGGATCAACTGATCGAGCAGATCGCGAAGTTTTTCCTGGCGCTGGCCGAGCGCGACGAGCTGGGGATCGTGATTTCCCGGCTGTTGGCTGATGGTGGCGGTGGCCTTGTTGAGAGCCTGCTGCAATCCTTTTTCGAGACGCAGCTCGGCTTCGGTGGGGAGATGAGAAGCGGAGCTACCCCCGCCGCCCCCGCCGCCGCTTTTGTTGGCAAAGGGAATTTCCTTCGGCTTGACGCTGAGGCTGTCGATCATTGCCTGAAGCTGATCTTCGATTCGCTGCTGCTCGGCCTGGGTGACGGCATCGGTTTGCGGCTTGGACAGATCCTGCTTCACCGAATTCATCGCATCGACGACATCGTGATTGGCCCAGATGTAGACGATGCTGTCGAGGCTGGAAAGATCATCGTCCACTTTGGCGGCCGTATCGGCGAGGACGCCCTGGCGCGGTGGAAGCTGATCGAGCAGAATCGCATCGCGATGACCAAGTTGGCCATCGGACGATCGCGGGGCCTGGTCGATGGTCAACGTATCGGCATCAATTTTTTTCTGCGCGGCGAGGAGCTTCTGATAGACCGCGCGAATCGCGTCTTTTTTCTGCTGATCGAGCTGCTGATTGGCCTTGGCGGCCTGCTGATCGACGGCCTGCTTCCCCTCTTCCAGGGCGGCGAGGGCCTCGACCTGCGGGGGTTCGTACGCGGCGGCGAGATGTTGCTGATCGGTGCCGTCATCTTCACGCAGGGCGGTGATGGCGCGTCCCATGCGATCGGCGGCGCGATTTAGCGCCGAGACAATGGCCGCGCCATCCGGAAGCGCCTCGGCCGATTTTGACACGCCGCGTGTGTTCCGCTCCGTTTGCTCCTGGAGGCGCGTCTGCATGTCGATATCGGGCGTGGGGGGAAGATGGTCCTTGGCGCGATCGGCCAGATCCAGCAGATGATCGAGCAGCTTGGGATCGGTTTTCTTCAGCGCATCACCACCCTGCAGCGCGAGGTTGTCATAATTCAGCCCGGATTGCTGGCGGAGAAGGTTGGCGATCTGCTGCTGCATGTCGGCCAACTGTCGCGCCAGGGCTTCGAGCTTTCGGCGCTGGGCCTCCTCGAGCTGGTGAATCATCGTCTGCAGGCCGGTCTCCACCTGGGCCTGCGCCTGCTGGGCGCTGGACTGCTGGTTTTGCCGCTGGGCGTCGGCGCTGGCCTGCATCTGGGCGGAGACATTCTGCTGCTGGCCGGTCTGTGCGGCCTGCTGCATCGCTTGCGACGATTCCGGATCGGTCCTGGAAAGCTGGTCGGCGGTCTGCTGCATCTTGTCGAGCGCCTTGGAGGTCTGATCCGATAGAGCGGCCTGGGCATCGGCGTTGGCCTGCTGGGCCTTCTGATCGTTGGGGTCCATCTGGTCAGGACGTTTTCCGAGATTTCGCAGGCCAATGTCGTTGCTGGCCTGGCTGATCTGCCGCTGCTGATTGAGGATCGCCTTGATCTGCTCGATGGTCTGCGAAAGTCCACCCGCTTCGCCCATGCGGGAAATCACCTGGTCGAGGCGATCGACCGCATCCTGCTGATTGTTCTGCGCCGCGGCAAGCTGCTGATTGCGCGCATCGGCTTTCTGGGGATTGGCGCGGGCATCGTCGATTTGCGCAGCCGCATCCTTCATGGGATGCTCGGCGACTTGATTGAGATCATCGCGGACTGCATCGGCAGTGGACATCAGATCGTGCGCCGTAGATTGGTTTTCCCACATCCGCGAGACCAGATCATCCAGCCGTTGCGCCGCCTGTTTTGTTTCGGATGCTGCCGTGGCCTGGCGGGCGACCAGCTCCTGTGCCTGCTGGCGATCGGCCCGGGTCATCTGCGATTCCTTTGAAGTCTGCTGCTGCAAATCCTCCGTTTCGCCTTTGATGCTCTGCTGACTTGAGCGGATTTCTTTAATCTGCTGGCGCACCTGGCCGACCATGTCGTTCATCAGCGCGGTAAACTGCTCCTGACTCATGAGGGTGATGCGATATTTTCCGCTGGATACGGCGTCGTGAGTTTTTCCATCGAGCGCGAAATTGTCCTGGGCCTCGAGATGATATTCGAGCACATCGCCCGGCTTGAGCGCGGGATCGGCATGAATCTGGGCGAGAGGCCAGGGGAAATCCAATTGCCACCTGCGGAGATCGCCAGGTGAGTCGATCCGCGCCCATCCCACGCCGGGCGCGGGCTGGCTATTGACGATCAGATCGGTGGATTGCAGGAGGATCGGTTTGTCGGCAAGTTTCGTGACGACGAGGCGCAGCGACCGGATGCCAAAATCATCTTCCGCAACAGCACCGAGGGGAATGATCGCCTCGGGCGTGCATTCCTCGTTGCGGGCCGGGCGGGTGATCTGCACGGACGGCATCTGGTCGGGGCGAACGATGATCTGGTAATCAACCCCGTCGTCGCTGGCAAAACCGTCCTGGTCGAAAGCGCGTACCTGGAACGTGGCGGAATCACGCGCGGTCCAGTGGCCGGTGACGGTGTCGCCGTTTGGCAAATCCCACGCGATCTGTGGAAGCGCGCCGCCCGGCTGGGCGATTTGATCGCCCGCAAGAATCATCGGCGTATGGGTCGGGTCGAGCGGCTTGTTGAACGTGAGCTTAATCGACAGCGTTGACCCGTAAGTGACCGTCGCGGGGGTGGAATCAATCGCCACGATCACCGGAGGCTCGTTCACATACGGCGGAGGCTGGACGATCAATTGGGCGCTGACGATCGAAAGCCGCTGAACGATCGCGACGGTTTTGCGCGGCATGGTGTCATCGCCGGACTCGGGCCAGATGGTCATCAACCCGCTGGCGGCGGAGTCGCTGAGGCGGGCGTCGAGACTTGTGGAATAAACGCCATCGGCTCCGCGGCTCATGATTTCAGTTTGGATGGGGCTGTCGCCGTACTGGTAATAAACCCGCACTTCGCGGGAGGCGCGGTCGCCACGGATGAGGCGAAGGTGCACATCAACCGGCTGACCGACGGGCACGCGCGAAGGCAGATCGCCGATCATCTGGATTTCCACGCGCTTGGGCCAGGGATGATTTTCAAACGGCATGAGGAGCCGCGAGAAAGCCGGTGAAAGGTATTCGCGCCCGGCGAAAGTTCCCAGGAGAATAAGGATAAGGATCGCCCCCCCGCCGGCGGCGAAGGATTCCCACACCGGCTTGGTCTGGACAGCAGTGGTGAGATCGAATCGACCGGCGAGTTCGGCGGCTTCGGCAACGACGCGGTTTTTCATCGCATCGGAGCCGGGAATTCCCTTGGTCAGAAAATCGACGCTGCTGCGAAGACGATCCTTGAAATCGGGAAATGCGTGTTCGAGTTTGCCGGCCACATCCGAAAGCCGCAGGCGCGTCATCGCCGGGCGAATCACCCAGCGGGCGAGAAAATTGATCAGGCACGCCAGCGCGGCGACCATCAGAAGGATACGGGGAATAGGCAGGAGGTTGAGCAGATAATCCAGCAGAACCGTGCCGAGCAGAAGCCCCGCCGCGATGGCGATGAGAATGCCCACGCCGTACAGCACGCTGAGAAAGCGCACCCGGCGACGCAGGGATTCCAAAGTGCCGATCAATGCACTCGGCGGCATAGGGCCTTTCTTACAACAACCCCACCATCTTACGCACGATCCATTCTACAGTAATCAGCAGGGCGAAAACGACTAAAACGAGCGGGGCATTCCACAGCGGTTGAGTGGCATCCACGGGGATGATGCGGGCGGCGGAGCGAATAGCAATGAGCTGGGCGGCTGCATTGGACAGCGGAACCGGAGCAACCGTGCCCAGCCGACTTAAAAACGCCGTATCCACCTGCGGCTGGCGAAGTTCAGTCTGGGGCTCGACCACCTTGAGCGAGAGCGTGGGATCGGTATCCGACAAATGGGGCAATTTCATGGTGAACTGGCCGATGCGGTCGGCCGTGAAAGCGCCGGTATAGACGGAGTTGCCGCCGTCCAATCGCTGCAAATCCACCCGGCGAACGGGCTGGCCGGTGGCTTCATCGATTACTTGGACGGTCAGGGGCGGAGAAAGTTGCTGGACCAGATCGGGCGCGAGCGCTTCAAAACGGATGTTGACCTGGTTACCCAGCTCATACACATCATGGTCAGCGGTGAAGGTGAGCTTTCGCTGACCGATCTTGCGGCCGCGGGACAGAAATCGGAGCTGCTGAACCCAATACGAATTGAAGATGGATTCGCCGGTATAGAAGCGCCAGCGCCAGGAGTCGTCGATAGCGGAGAAAATCGTCCGGCCCGCGCCGTAATTGCCCACGACGAGGATCGGCGCCTTCCGCCCATCGGGCCCCAGGTCGATGGGATGCTCCGCCAGCGTGATGCCCACGCCTGGCTTGACCATGATTCCGTGGCAATACCAGAAGAGTTCCTGGAGATGCTCGCTGACGAGCTCCTCGTCATCGGCCCACTGCGGGAAGAATCGGAAGATGGGATAGTTGCGGGCGGCGCGCGTCAGTGCCAGATGAAATCCGGCCGTGATGCTTTCGGTTTCGTCATCCGTCTGGGCATGGGTGATGATGACGGGCAGGAGCGATTCGATGGGAGTATTGCGATATCCCTGCGGTGAGAAACGCGGGCCGGCCACCATCGCCAGGCCCCCTCCTTTTTTGCTGACGAAATCGGCGATCAACTGGAGCTGGGCATCGGTGAACTGGCGCGGGTCCACGTCGCCGATGATGATGGCGTCGTAATCCAGCAGGCGATCCATGGTGTCGGGAAACGCGGTGATGCGCCAGGAATTCTGGTACTGCGGGCGATTGGAATCGTCGCTGCCCTCCTGGCGAAAATCGGGATCGGCGCTGGTGAGAAGGCAACTGAGCTTCACGGTTTTATCACGCAGCAGGCTGTTTTTCAGATAGCGGTAATCCCAGCGCGGATAGCCGTCGACGTAGAGCACCGAAATGTTGTCATCCACCACCTGAAGCCGGGCCGGGTGGAAATTGTCGGAATCATCGATTTCGCCCGGTTCGGGTTTGGCTTCGACGACCAGGTTGGCAACGGGAATGTCCGCGGCTGTCGGTTTGAATTGCAGATCGGCATCGAATGGATCGCCATTGGGCGCTTCCACGATCTTGGTAATCGGATTGCCCGCATCGTCGAGCACGGGAACGGAGGTTGTGTGCCCATCTTCGGTGATCTGCCGCATGAGCTGCAATGTCACGGGATGGTTGGGCTCATACCCCGATGCCTGAAGCGTGACGTGGAGATTCGTGTAATCATCGACGAACGCGGTGTCTTCGAATGTCACCGATTGCACGGCGATATTGCGCGGCATTTGAGTGGTGCCGACAGCGACGGGATAAATGTTGATTCCATAGGATTTCAGCGCTGCCACCGCTTCGGGGGAAGATTCGCTGGGGGTTTCGCGGCCATCCGTGAAGAGCACGACGCCGGCGACCCGCTGACCCTGCACATCCTGAAGGACGGAGGTGAGCGCGCCGACGATCTGTGTTGCATCGCCGCGGGGTTTGAGATCGTCCAGCGCGGAGACGGCATCGTTGACCGCTTCGCGCGATTGCGGGGCACCAGCGATCGAAGCGATCTGCCTCGCTCCGCGGCTGAAATCATAGATGCGAAGATCGTGAAGCGCGCCAAGGCGGCGCAGGAGCGCTCCATCCGAACCGGAAAGAAGATCGATCACGGCATCGAGCCGCTGCGATGGTTTTCCATCCGATGAGATCGCATCGGGGACTTTCATGCTGGCGCTGTCATCAATGAGAAACGCCAGCACGGACGGCTCGCGCCGCTCCTGGCCCAGCGTCAGCACCGGGCGGTTGAGCAGCACCAGCACGAGTGCGAGAATTGTCAGCCGCAAACCGCCGAGCAAAAGGCGCAATCCGCGGGTGCGTACTTCGCGGCGATAGATATAAATCACCAGGCCAATCGACAGTGCAGCCAGGAGAAAATTCCAGACGGCCGCGCCGCCGACGTACTGCTCCAGCGGCCAGTCGGGATTGAACTGGAGAGTGAGATGTCCCTGGCGGCTCAGAAATCCACCGGGCAGACCAAGGATGATTTCCAGAAATTTCTGAAACATTGAACTGCCGCGATTAAGTTCTGCGGTGATGGCCGAAACGCATGGCCATGACGCACTCCAGACCGAGGAGCGCAAACACACCGACCATGACGGCCCAGCCGAAATCCTGACCCTCCCCCACCGCCGCCACCGGCGCGGGGACGGAATCGCCGTTCAATTCCATATCGATATCACCCAGCGCTTTGCGCACCTCGGCATCGTCGATGGTGCGCACATCGGCTTCGCGGTCGGCGGGCACGTTGACGGCGATCTTGTAATTGTCGGTCCCGATGGAGAGCGAATAAACGCCCGGCCGGCGCAGCGGCGCGCTGATGTATGCGGATTGGCCGAAGTACGAGGATGCGGCATCCGAGACAGGTTGCAGCTCCACCGGATCCTGGATTTCGGATGAATCTTTGAGCACGGGCGCTGCCGTCATTTGAATGGAGGGCGGAATCATCAGCGGGGAATCGACGCCGATGTTCATCCAGGAATCGTTGTTGCTCGTGGTTCCCAGCACCAGCATGTGCATGAGGGCGGGATAGGCGGGATGCGGCATGAACGTGGTCCACTCGGCGTTGGGGTCGGCGCTGGTGGCGTAGAAAACCACCTGGCCGCTACCCAGCGAATGAACCGTGATGGCCGGGTCCTCCGGCTGGTTGGGAGGCGAACCGGCGGTAGGAAGAAAATTCAGAACGCGCTGCGCGGGGGAGTTGGGCGGTAGATCCATCTGCCAGTAGCTGAAGATTTCCGCGGTGTCCATGCCGGTATTTTCCTGGTTCTGAAAATCCGCCAAGAGGTGATTGAGGGGACGATGCGGATCGAAATCAAATTGCCGGCCTTTCTGGTCGCTGGAGATAATAATTCGCCGGGCCAGCGGGCCGGGAAGCAGGTGATGTTTATAGAGCGTCGCGTTGTAGTTCTCGGCGGTGACGGGATCGCCCATGAAGATCATGAGGGTTCCGCCGCGGCGAACATATTGCTCCAGAGCGGCAGCCTCAGAATCCTGAATCTGCCCGACGCCGCAGAGACAGATGCAGCCATAATCGGTGAGAACTTTGTTGCCGAGTTCCAAATCGCTGATCCGTTCCGTGGCAATATAGCCCGCGGATTTGGAATCGTTAGAGGCGGCGTATCCCGTTGGGTTGAGCGCTGCATCAAGGAACGCTCCGCTGGACCCCTGGCCACCGACGCCGCGCTCGCCTTCGACGATCAGGACCTTGATCTGCCCGACGACGTTGACGACGCGGTAGCGGACATCGTCGATGGGAAGACGATTGTCACTGAGCAGCGATGCCGTGAGCACGTGAATCCCTGGCGAGAGGCCTGTGAGGGTGCTGGTCTGCGGCGAGGGCGCGGGGGTCGCGGACACAGGCATCGCGCCCGGCGGCAATCCAGCGCCGTCGAGGCTGAGCGTCAATTTGGGATCGGTTGGACACGGGCCGTATCCGCGCACATCGGTGATGAGATTGGCGGGAAATCGACTGGTAACGAGGGAATCGGCCGGCTGAAAGGCGATGATGGCCTGATTCCACTGATTGGGCTTACCCAGGTTGAAATGCGCGATGCCTGATTTGAAGATCGCGGTCGCCTGATGGCCCAGATCAGCCAGCACGCCGGCGCGCGTTTCCCAGGCGACGCGGGTAGAATCATCGATGAGATAAAGACTTTTGCTCATCCCTGCGGGCTCGCGGCGGGCGATGTCCAGAGCCATTGCAATGGCGCTCGCCTCGTCTGTGGCGCCATAGGATTGCTGGATGCGATCCACCGCATCCTCGGCGGCCTTCAAATCATAGATCGGAGATGAAATGATCGCCTGCGGCGGAGAGGTGGCGGCAACGATGGCGACCGATTCTCCGCCGGAGGATAAACGGTGAATCAGCGCCTTGGCGATGATCTTGGCCTGATCGAGATGCGTCTTGGCGCCGGCGCGATCGGCTTGATAAGCCATCGAATATCCCGTGTTGATGACCAGCACATGCAGGCCGGTTCGCTGCCCGGCGAGGTTGGCGAGGCTGCTGTCCTGGCAACCCATCGGGCGCGACAGCGCCAGGCCGGCCAAAAGCAACAGAAGGCATCGCGTGGCAAGCAGCAGGAGCTGCTCGAAACGCAGCCGGCGGCGATTTTTTTTCATCGCGCGAAGAAGAAATTCCATCGCGGCCCAGGGAACCACCTTGAACCTGCGACGATTGAGGATGTGGATCAGGATGGGAATCGAAACCAGACTCGCCCCGGCCCACAAAAAAAGCGGGGAAACAAAGGCGAAAGCGACCGGCATCAAATTCATCATGCGATACTCAGCGGATGCTCGCTCCGCGCACAGCCAGGAAACTGCTCAGGGCGGTATCCAGAGACTGGGCGCTGTTCATTCGCGTGAAATCAATGTGCATGGCGCGGCAGACTCGCTTGAGCTGGCCGGTGAACGACTCCAGCTCCGCGAGATATCCCTTGCGAAGACTTTGCGGCTCGGTGAGCAAGTCCCCCATTTCCTCCAGGCCTTTGAAGAGCGTGACATCCTCGAAGGGAAAGTCGATTTCCATCGGATCGAGTACCTGAAAGGCAATCACTTCATGTTTTCGATAGCGAAGATGCCGCAGCCCCTGCTCGACGGAGGAAAGATCATCGAAGAAATCACTGAGCAGAAGAATCAGGCTGCGATGGGTGAGCTTTTCGGCAAGCTGATCGAGCACGCGGCCGGTGCCGGTTTTTTTAAGGCGAGGAACCATCAGCAACTCGTGCGTGATTGTCTTCCACTGCGCGGGCGAATTGCTGGGCTTGAAATATCGGCGGAGGTCGTTGTCGAAGATCGCCAACCCCACTGAATCCTGCTGCTGGATCGCCAGGTAGGAAAGCGACGCCGCGATGGCGGTTGCATGATCGTATTTGCTCCAGGTGGTCTCACCTTCGCCGATGGAGCTGTACCCCATCGATTCGCTGGCATCGACGACGCAGATCAGATGAAGGTTGGTTTCCTCCATGTATTGCTTGAGATACACCTTGTCAGTCTTGGCAAAGACCTTCCAATCAACATGGCGGATATCGTCGCCCGGCACGTACTGGCGATGCTGGGCGAATTCGACGGAGATTCCCTGGTAGGGAGAGCGGTGCATGCCGGCCATAAGGCCTTCGACGATCAGGCGGGCGCGCAAATCGAGCGAAGCGATGCGCGCAAGCGTCCGCGGTTCGAGATAACGGCGATAATCGGTGGCGGGGTCGGACACAGGTTCACGCAGCCGGCGCGTCCTTCATCATTCGCGCGGCGGTTTTGTCGAGTTCGTCATACTGCTGGCGGGGAATGTGCTCCAGAAGTCGGCGGACGATGTCGTCGCTTTTGACGCCTTCGGCTTCGGCGTTGAAATTGGTCACGATGCGGTGCCGCATCACCGGCAGAGCAATTTGCCGGATATCTTCCGTGCTGACGTGATATCGACCCTTCAGCAGCGCTCGCGCCTTGCCCGCGAGGATCAGGTATTGGCTTGCTCGTGGCCCCGCGCCCCACGTCACGAATTCGTTGACGAAATCGGGGCAACCCCCTTCGGTGCGGCGTGTGAGGCGGCTGAACTGCAACGCGTAGCGGATGACGTGATCGGCGACGGGAACCCGGCGGACGATCTCCTGAAGCTGCAAAACCTCTTCACCGCTGAGCACGTGCTTCAATTCGATATTTCGGGTGATGGTGGTAAGGCGGACGATCTGGAATTCCTCTTCCTCGGTGGGATAGCCGACGTTGATGTTGAACATGAACCGATCGAGCTGCGCTTCGGGCAGCGGGTAGGTTCCTTCCTGCTCGATGGGATTTTGCGTCGCGAGCACAAAAAACGGCTGGGGGAGGCGGTGCTGTTTCCCGCCGGCGGTAACCTGATGCTCCTGCATGGCCTCAAGCAATGCGGCCTGGGTCTTGGGAGGAGTGCGATTGATCTCATCGGCAAGGATGACGTTGGCGAAAACCGGTCCGCGGACGAAACGCAGTTGCCGCCCGCCGGTGGTTTTGTCTTCTTCGATCACTTCCGTGCCGGTGATGTCCGATGGCATCAGATCGGGCGTGAACTGGATTCGATTAAAGCTTAGCCCCAGCGTGCGCGACAGGGTTGAGATGAGCAGCGTTTTCGCCAGCCCCGGCACACCGACGAGCAGCGCATGCCCGCGGCAGAAAAGGGCGATCAGAAGCTCTTCGATGACGCCCTCCTGGCCTACGATGACCTTGGCGAGTTCGGCTTTCATCTGCTCGTAGCTGTCCTGGAGTTTCTGGACGGAGGCGAGTTCTTCGGCCGCCAGATCGCCGTTCTGAGGCTGCACAATGCCAAGTTGCGATTCCATGAGCGAATCTCCTGATCTGTCTGATTGTGGCCGATTGATCCCGCTTGTTTCTATCCCAACGGCAGGGAACAATCCATAGGGGAACGCATCATAGATGCGCCCGAGGTTATGAAAGTTTCAAATGCCTGAATTGCCGGAAGTTGAGACAATCGTTCGAAGCCTGCGCGGGCGCGTGTTTGGGCAGATTGTGAAGCGCGCGCAGGTGCTTCGGCCCGACATGATTCACCCGCCGGGAACGGACTTTGCCGGAGAGATTGCCGATCGAAAGATTATCAATCTCGTGCGGCGGGGAAAGAAGATCGTTTTTGAATTGGAGGGAGGGGATCGGTTCTTTATTCACCTGGGCATGAGCGGACGATTGACGATGGAGCCGGTGGGCGTGCCGCGGCGAGCCCACACGCACTTGGTGATTGAGATTGGCAGCGGTGAGTTACGACTGGTTGATCCTCGGCGGTTTGGCGGTGTGTTCTGGCTGGGAAGAGACGGCCGCCCAGACGCCGGGCTAGGCCCAGAACCGCTGGAAATGCACGCCGGCGAGCTGGGACGGCGGCTGGCGAAAACCCGCCGGGCAATCAAAACCGCGCTGCTGGACCAGAAGCTGGTGGCGGGGATTGGCAATATCTATGCGGATGAGGCGCTTTTCACTGCGGGCATCGATCCGCGTATCGCCGCGAACAAACTTTCCGCCGACCAGGTCGCGCGGCTGAACCGGAGCATTAAAACCGTGCTCAAGCGCGCCATCCTGCATCGGGGCAGCACGCTTCGAGACTACCGCGACGCCGATGGCGAACCGGGGAATTTTCAGAAAGTTCACCGTGTGTATGACCGCAAGGGCCAGCCATGCCTTGTCTGCGGGACGCCGATCACGCGCATCGTGCTGGGAGGCCGCTCAACGCATTTTTGCGGGAAGTGCATCAAACGAAACAAAAGTTAAACGTCATCGTCGAAAAGAATCTTCAGCAGCTTCTGAGTGACTTGCCGCCAGGTGAAGCCGTTGGCGACGAAGGCTGGACCGGCGACGCGGGCTTTTGGGGCAAGCTCACGCGATTCCACCGCGGTCATCATCTGGTGAACGAGGTGATCGAAGTCGATTTGCAGAATAGTCCCCGCGCCATCTGGATCCTGGTGACAAGGAAGCCGTGTTGCATTCACGCGCAACGCGAAATCGTCGGTGGTGAAATCGTCGGTGGCTCCGCCGGCGGTGCAGATGACCGGGATGCCGCAGGCGGCCGCCTCCAGCACGGGCATGTTGAATCCCTCCCCTTTGTAAGGTGACACATACACATCGGCCAACTGGTACAACCGGGCCATGTCGGTGAAACTCAGCGTATTGTCCACGTACGTGATACGCGGCTGGATAATTTGTCTTTCCGGCATGGTGAGCTGATTGGCATAAGCGACAAACAGCCCTTTGGATTGATAAAGCTGACCCATGCCTTTGAGGACGATGCGAACGTGGGGAAATTTCTGGGCAACGATGGCGAACGCCTTGAGCAAATCGAGAATGCCCTTGTTGCCGGTCATCGCGCCCAGGGACAGGAAGACGAAGGCGTCGGCGATCTGGCTGCGCTGCTGCAATCGATCCGCATCGGGCATGGGGTGAAAAATCTCCGGATCGATTCCGTTGGGAACCACAATGACGCGATCGGGATTGGCGCCTGCGGCGAGAAATCCATCGCGGGACCAGTTCGATGGCGCGACAATAATCGCGCTGGAATTACGCAGCGCCGCACCGACCGGGCCTCCGCCGACGATGTACGTGGAAGGAATGCAGCGATATTCGGCGGTTCCGTAAACGAGGGCCTTGCGAGGGTCCGATGACCTGACGATATACGGATACGTAATGCGATAGACGGCATCATACTTTTCGTTAGGCCCCAAAGCGGGGATCGCCGCGATCGTGTCATGGGCCTGCTGCGGGAACGCGCGGTTGGCGTCTTTCCACCGGGGGTTGGCGTACGGAATATCCCGGTGTCGCAGCGTGAGGTTGGGCTCTTTCAGAAATTCAAGACACTGGAATGAATTGATGATCGCGTATGAATGTGGAATGGATCGCCAGCCTTCGATCAGCAGTGTTCGCGGTGTGTTCATAGCATCGACTTGTTCACAGCATCGATTTCTTGCGCCGTGCGATTCTAACGAATGGACCGCACCCCACGCCAATGCGTGATGGCCTCAAAAGTGCGGCGGCGGTATTCTTGGATTCAGGAATGACGATGGAACCCACAGAAGCGGCGCCGCCCTCGCCGGATACGCCCGGCGTGATCGCCCCCCCGCCGATTGTTTTTGCAGTCGGCTTTGGGGTTGCGATGCTGCTGAACTGGATGCACGGGTTCCGCATTCCGTTTTATCCAGTGGGTTTGGAGTGGCCCGGACTGATGCTGATGAATGCGTCGCTGGTGCTGGCGCTTTGGGCGGCGTTTTACATGAACCGCGCGCGGACGCACATCAATCCGATGCTGCCGACGACTGAACTCGTGACCGGAGGACCCTACCGTTTTTCGCGAAATCCGCTCAGCGTGTCCCTGCTGCTGCTGTATGTGGGGTGCTCGCTGAGGCTCAATACGTTTTGGCCGCTGCTGCTTCTGCTGCCGCTGCTGGTGGTGTTTCACTTTGGAGTGATCCAGCGCGAAGAGCGGTATCTGCAGCGAAAGTTCGGCGACAGCTATCGCAGCTACTGCGCGAAAGTTCGCCGCTGGATTTGAATCACCATTCCATCAGACGGCGGTGAGGCCTTCATATTGGCCGTATTCGAGCCATTGCTGGAAGCCATCGGGATACTCGCCGGATTGCACCTCCGCCGCGACCGTTGGGTTGTCGGTCAGGTAGGTGTGCTCGTTGTAATAATCCGAAGCCACGAGACCTTCGTACTGGCCGTAAAGGATAAAATGCTCATAGTCGGAGGTGAGGGTCTCACCGCTGGTCCACCCGCCAAGCACCTGTGGGTTATCCGCATCATAAACCGACGATGAGAAATATTTCAGCGGGCTGCGGCCTTCATACTGCCCAAAGAGCACGAAGTGCTCAAACGCAGAGGAGAATTCACCGATGTTCACCGCGGAAGCGACATCGGGATTGTTCTGCAGATAATAGCTGGTGTCGAAATAGAGCAGGCCCGTCGTGCTTTGGTTGTATTGGCCGGACAGATAAAACTGCATGAACCCCGAGCTAAAGGTGCCGGCTTTCACCTGGGATGCGACCGTCGGATTCTCCTGCAAATACCAGGCTTCATCCCAGTACGGCGACGGGCTCATTCCATGATATTGTCCGTAGGCGAGATATTGATCGTACCCCGTCGCGTAGGTGCCGTCGGCAACCTCCGTGGAAACGGTGGGGTTGGCCATCAGATAATAATGCTCATCGAAAAGATTGTTCTGGCTCGTGACCGAGGTGGTCGCCAGCAACGTCGTGCTATTGTTGCCGGGGTCGATCGCATACACCTGAATGGTATGCGTCCCGACGCTGAGCACCGGCACCGCGTAGGTGAAATCGTGATAGCTGGTGCCGAATTCCGATTGCAGTTCGGGGCTGATTTCATTGGCTGGAATGGTCTGCGTCGGTCCACCGGAAATCACCACTTTGATCGAATCGGTCGTGGAGAGATTCAGCGGGTTGTACGCATCGCCGGTGATGTCCCAGGTGCTGTTCGAAAATTGAGCGGCGCCGTCATCGGCGGCCGGTCCCTGCGCCTCGATTGTGAAAGTGAAATTCGGAAGACCGGACTGAGCGTTTTGGACCGTCACGATCGCCGTGGAAAGGTTGGTCGTCGGGGTGTAGGTGATCGTAAAGTATCCCGAGGTATTTTCTGAATTCACGATGAGCTGTTGGCTGACGGTGAACGCGGGTGATCCGTCCACGGAGATGGGATTGTTGGCCAGCAGGAGATTCAGGTCGCCGCCGTAAGCCTCGATGTCGAACTCGCGCGTGATCGGCGAGGCGGACGTCGAACTGACGGTGCCGAAATCAGTGGCATTGGCGGTCGAAGGCGTGCTGGCGCCGTCGTTGACGGCGACCCAGCCGTTGCTGGCGTTTCCAACCGCATTGATGATGTCGAGACAGGTGACGTCGAAAATGAGCGTCGCCCCGCCGGGAATAAGGCCCTGCCCGTTGTCGCCGTAGCCCAGCGCCGCGGGAATGATCAGCGTGCGCGATTCGCCGATCTTTATTCCCAAAAGTCCCTGGTCCCAGCCCTGAATCACACTGCCGACGCCCAGCTCGAACTGGAACGGCGTTCGACCGGCGTTCTCGGAACTGTCGAACAGCGTGCCGTCCTCCAGATAACCGGAATAATTAACATCAAGAATGGTGTTGTTCACCGCGCTATAACCGCCGCCGGGTGTGGTTGTGTAGGTCAGGAGCCCCTGTGTGCCGACCGAACTCGTGTTCAGGCTGTCGCCTTTGATTCCAAAGGTGAAAGGGCCCGCGGGGTCGCTGGAGGCGATGCTGACCGTCGCATATTGCTCGCCGGCGGTGGTTGGCTCGAACTGGATCGTAAATGTGGTGGTCCCCCCCGCCGCGACTGTGCCCGATGGCTGCGAGGTCACGCTGAAGTAATCATGCTCGCCCGGATAGGTCAATGTGACCGGATCGGCGCCGATCAGGGTCAGGGTGTTATTGGTGTTGTTTTCGATGGTGTAGGTGCGCGTCAGCGGATTGTTTCCATCATCCGATGTTTCGCCGAAATCGGTCCACGTCACCGCGTTGGGGGAGTTTTCACCGGAATAGATATAGTTGAAATCGGCCATCACGGTTATGGCGCCCGTCGTGGACGAGAGCATCATGCGCGATTCCAGCGGCTCGACAAACGCGGGCGCCTCAGGTCTGGCCTTGCGGCTGGCGACGGCCAACCGGCGGCTGGTATGGGCAGGTTCCATGGATTGGAGGGATTCCCTGCCGAATGCGAAACGCCCTGATTTCATCGTGACACCCTCTGCGTTGATGTTAGAATCCGTACGTGCGCAATTTGGGAAAAGTGCGGCTGAAAACTTAAGGCCTCACCCGATTCATTGGGTGTCTATGAATAACACCCTCCACCCCTGCTAAAGTCTCATTTCTCAGCGAGAATTCCATCTTACTTGGTGTTTCAACCCCGGTCAAACGCGACTTTGGTACGGATAACGCCATCTTTTTAGCTTCTTGCTCGTAATGCCGGGGGGCGCTTGGTTATCGGAATGGGGGGAGTGAAATTCATCGCTCATTGCTTGCCGAGACTCCCCTCACCCTTTGAGGTCGCAATTTGCGGCCTCAAATCCTTGGCTGCTTTTCCGACAATTGAAACGCAGCCGTCAAGTTTTTTTAGATTCGGTGTGGAAACCCATCGGCGGCTTTGGTGCTTCTTCGGATGGCTGCATGAGTTCACGGATTGCCTCAAAGACGACACGGAACTGTCGATCATATTTCGCTTCCATGGCATCCAAGCGGCGGAGAATGTCGGCGTGACTCGCCAGAAGTTGTCGCAGCCGGCCGAACACTCGCATAATTTCAATGTTGACATGGATCGCACGGTCGCTGTTCAGGACGCTGGATAGCATCGCGACGCCGTATTCTGTAAAAGCGTAGGGAGGGTATCGCCGGCCACCCCGCCCCTTTGAGGTCACAAATTGTGACCTCAAAACATCGAACTCGGACTCCGTAAGCTGAAAGGCGAAATCGGCGGGAAATCGGTCGTGGTTTCGCTTGACCGCCTGATTCAAGACTTTCGTGTCAACCGCATAGAGAACGGCAAGGTCCGTATCGAGCATCACCTTGTGGCCTCGAACGAGAAGGATTGATCGTTCGATACGCTCCTGGGGTATTAGGGATTTTTCGCTCATGCAACGTTGGGAAGTTAGCATCCCGATCCCCAAAATGAAATTCGACCATGTTTTCGTGATTTGTTCCCGCGACCCCGCCGACATATAATCCTGACGCTCTTTCTCAATTTGACCACGCGGCTATCAACCCGAATCGGGTAGACCGATTTTACGGGGGCGACTGGTTTCGACCGGATAATAGCGGTGGTGGTGGCATGCCCAGGACGCTCGATTGGCCTGGTTAATCATTCGAGCAAAATCTTAACTGCCAACAACGATGTTGCAGGCCGAGTCGGCTTCACCGCCGCCCCGGTTCGAATGGCTGCCTAATTTAGGCTGCCTCGGTACGATGTGATGCCCGCGTCACGTCGGCCGCAAAATGCGGGCTGGTTTGCTGATTCGGACGTTGGTCAGCGAGCGAGATTAAGACGACTGGATACCGGCGAAGGATGTCGATGTTCGCCGCCGGGATCGAGATTAAAACACCGACTATGCATGTAGAGGCCGCCTCTGACGTTGTCTCGGGACTGGGGTTCAAATCCCCACGCCTCCAATTTTGATGGAAAATTCGCCATCGTTCCAATTACAGAGGCATGGCGAGGTGGCGTAATCCTACATCTGGCTTTCGCATTCATTTGTTCTCGCGGAGCGTGAAATTCCATCCTGTACGGCTCTGTTCCAGTAGATTCCCTTTTTTGTTTATACTCGGTGTGTGCAGAAAGCTTTTGTCCCACCTGTTCAGAGCGAATCCATCTCAAGTGGAATGCGAATCGTTGTACCAAAGACCGCGTCAGTCGAGAGATTCTATCGACGTGCTCGCGTCACCCGTCTTATCGCAATGGTTGCCTTTTCAATCGGATGTTTGACGATTGGACTGACAGATCCTCACGATATCGGCTGGGACGCGCTATGGTTTCTGTTTTCGATAACATTTGGTGCGGCGGCGTTTTACGCTATCATTCATCCATATCGAGTCGAAATGTTCGTACCCGACACATCGGTTCTTATTATTGACGGATCGAATCTGGAGGTAACGGAAGTCGAACGTAGACGGACACGATCTTTTCCGAAGAGTGAAATATTGTCGTTCAGCGCCGTGCGATGCGATTTCAATCGCTGCGCAAAGCTGGTCCTAAGGGGAAGAAGAGGCGGTCATCGCTATCGAACAGTCATCGCGGTCTATGCGGAGCTGTCCCCCCTTTCTGGGATCGCCGAAACACTGAGCCGAATACTACTGCTCCGATAGACGAATGTAGCCATTTATCTGCCAATCGCCGCAATACGTAGAAGCGGGTTCATGAGTTCCATTTGTGTCCAGTTGGCTCCATTTCGTTTGTGCTTCGCAAATGGGTTTTGGACAAAAACTCGGACAAAAACTCCAAACCGACCCTTCTACATTCGGTCAAAATCGCTGTTATTTAATGGTTTCTCGCTTTCAAATCCCCACGCCTCCAATTCCGGTAAGTTCTGCATAATGCAATTGAGCTGTGGAAAGCAGCCGGTAGCGCGAAGAGAACGCTTACCTGTCAAAACGATTCCACTGACGGCCTCGGCTCTACCTTCTAATATTCTTTCTGGCATTCCGAAAACGAACCCCAGGAACACTTTCAGTTCTTGTGCGCGTGATGGCCACGTCGTCGCGGGGGTGATGTTGTGGTGTTATTTGAATTTGCCGGCGAAACGGCGGCCGCCGCGGAGGTGGTGCTGGTGGAATTGCCTGTTGTTGAAACGGCTGCCGCACTCGCGACTGACACGCTCGCAACCGGGCTGACTGCCTGGTTGAAGTTTTCCGACAACTCTACGAAGTCGGCGCTGTTTACCACTCCATCATAGTTGAAATCTCCCTGGTCCCAGCTTGCACCGGATTGATTGAAGTGGGCGGACATGATCGTGAAATCAGTTCCATTGACCTTCCCGTCAAGGTTGGCATCCCCGAGCAATGTGTACATGATCTCGATGGTTCCCGATGGGAGGGCCGCGGGATTGCCCACGTCGGCGGAATCGGCGTAACCGAGTCCGTATGAGTTGCTATTGGCCGCGGCCGCGCTCGACATGATTCCTGCGCCGCTCCAGGCGCCGGCTGCGTAGCCGGTGTGGATTGCCGCGATAATGGAAGCGATCGGATCGGTATTTGATCCGTAGTTGATCCACATTGAGTAAGTGCCGACGTCCAGTCTTCCGTTGCCAAGGATATTGAGTGCCCCGAGATGCTGGTTGCTTTCCAGAATAACGGTGGCGCCGTTTTCTATTTGCAGCGTGTAATTGGGCATTTCCGTGGAGAGATCGCTGGTGATAGTGATCGTCCCTGCCGTCACGTCCAGGACCTGCGCCCCGGGAGAACCGGTGATGCTGTATTGAGCTCCCGATCCGGGAGAAATTCCGGCAGTCTGGGTCTCCGTGGCGGGTGGCACCAGGCTCACAATCCCCACATCCACTCCCTGTCCACCGGTTGTTTGGCGGCAGTAGACAGCCATGGTGATGGTTGCGCCGGGCGTCAGGAGGGCAAGCGCGGAAGAATTGATACTGGCAATCTGGTAGCTCGTGATGTAACCGGTGGCGCTGTAGGCGAGAACGCCGTTGAGATAAACCTCGACGTTCTCGTCATGGTAGAGGTCGAAATACAGGTTGCCGGTTATGGTGCCGGCGGGAATTGTGAACGTGCGGCGGAGGAATATCTGGTCACTGTTCCAGGTGGTGTTTGGAGTGATGCCGGGGGTGCCGCTGGTGCCGAAAGCTCCGCCCGCGGTGGTCCATGAGGAATCGTCGTAACCGGTGCTCGTCCAGTTTCCGACTGGGAAATTCAACGTATATTTCCAGGTCTGGGGCGAGTCCTGGGAAGTGGGGATTACCGGATTGTACTGCTCGAGATCGACGAGGCCGACGTCAACACCCTGCCCGCCAGTGGTCTGATGGCAGTGGACGGCGAGATTGATCGTGGCTCCCGGGGTCAGGAGAGCCAGGGCCGCCGGGTTAATGTTCACCACCAGGTAGCTGGTGATGTAGCTGGGAGCGCTGTAGGCGAGCACCCCATTGACGTAGACCTCGACGTCCTCGTCATGATAGAGCAGGAACTTCAGGTTGTTGAAGGTTTCCGTCGGCATTGTAAAGGTGCGGCGGAGCCAGATGTCGCTCGTGTTCCAGGTCGTATTCGGGGAGATTCCCGGCGTGCCGCTGGTGCCAAACGCGCCGCTTCCGGTACTCCAGGATGAATCATCAAAGCTGTTGTCCATCCAGTTTGATGCCGGCGTGGTTGTCGTGTACTGCCAGGTCTGAGGGGTGGTTTGCGATGTTGGGATAACGGTCTGGGACTGTGGCAACGCCGCCCAGGGGCCGGAGAAGTTGACGCCAGCGGAGGCGTATTTCTCCCACATCGCGCTATCCGTCAGCATCTTTATAAAAAGCCCACCGACCACCGGCCGGGCGGTAAAACCACTGCTGGCTATGTTGGTCACGTCGTACGAGTCCTGCAGCGGAACTCGGTTCGTGGTGGTGTTCATGAAATTATAGATTGGCGCGATGAGGGTTTGGAAATCAGTGTTGTTGCTGGCGAGGCTCGCCGACCAGAACTGCCAATCTGTTTTTGCGGTCGTAGTGGTGCTTTCGACGGGCACGCCGTACGTCTGCATAATGCTTTCGTAATAAGCGATTTCTTCGCTTGCGACGTAGCTTGGGAAGAGGTTGATGCCGAGGATTTTGTCCCACACGAGGTTGTATAACTCGCTCCATGTGCCCGGATCGTTGTACGCCATGTCGAAGTGATTCCCATCGGAGGAGACGGATATCCAGTGGGTGACGTCTGACTGTGCCGCGGCGGTGAAGCTGGACGCGACGGAAGTTTCCCCAAGCATCTGCGCCAGCTGGGCGTAGGCGCCCAGACCCTCGATTGCCTTGACGGCGAGGTTGGTGCTGTGGTCGATGGTGCCCAGGAAGTCGTCGGTCGTGAGCTGGTCGCCGGGGTCGTAAGCATAGGGGAGAAGGAAGTTCGCCCATTGGGTGACTTGCGTCCAGTACTTGTAGGCGAACTCCGGGCTGTTCTCCGCTTTGGCCAACCCGTCCAGCATGATGAGCATGTTGGCGCTTTCCTCGACGGGCATGGCCTCGCCGCCGTCGGGACGCCCGGTGACGAGCGGGTAAGTGCCCAGGTCATGGGGGGCGTTCTCGAAAGTCCATTGGGGAGAGGACGCATAATCAAGCACAGGTGTCAGCGCGGCCTTCATCAGCCCTGGGCTGAGCAGGAGGAGAATCGGCGACATCGGATAGATGACGTCCACTGTGGAGATATCCCCATTGCTGGAGTTTTCCTTGGTGAAGAGCAACGGCTGCCCGTTGGAGTCGGCGGCCAGCCCGCACGCCGCCAGCGACTGCCGATAGGCCAGTGCCGTCAGGTCGGCGTATTGTGTGCCGCCCTCGGTCGTCAGATCGGCCATCAGTTGTTGATCGAACGCAGAACAAGTCGCGAGAGTGGAGTTGTATGCACTGTCGGCGCTGGCGAGCATGGCTACCGCCGTCACGCCGGTGCGGTTCCAGTAGGGCAGCAATGGCTCGCCGTAGTAATCAATCGAGTAAATCTCGTCATAAGCGACCTCAAGGTGCCGGCTCACGACTTGACTGCCTACTGCGCCGAGGTCGAAGGCGAACGCCATCACCGGCTCGTTGTCATCCACCGCCCGCGGGCCGGTCGTGTCGTCCGTATTCGAAAGAATGCCTGTTGACTGGAACGCGGCAATGAGTGATTCGTCTCCACCGATCGACGACGTCGACAGCGCCGTGTTCGCCGATGCGTACGCGTAGCCCCAGTCGATCCGCACTTCATCGCCTGCGGGAGAGAAAATCGTCTGCGCGGTGGTGCCCACATTGAGCGCCGTCACCGCGCCGGAGGTCTGCCGCGACCATTGCACCACCTGATCTGTCGTGTTGACCGCAAGTTCAGAGCTGGTGCTGTCGTAGATCTGCACGGAGTGGGACTGGCCGTCCACGGAGGATACGGACCAGTTCAGATAAGTCAGCGGCAGCGCGAACAAGTTCAGATCGCTCGGCACCTTAGGAGTCAGGAACGTCAGTGTCACATGGACGTGACCGTTGTCAAAGTCATAAATCGTCTCTGTCGGCAGAACCTGGAGGTTGACCTGCGGCATCGCCGGCATGCTGGAGGGATCGTCGCCCATGAGACGATAGGAGACACCATCGATGCGAATCAGGCTGACCAGTGCGTTGGGAACGCCGGTCCAGTGCCGCGTGACATCATCCGTGAGATTCGTGGCGTCAGACCAGATGCTCAGGTACGGGTCAACCGTGACAAGGGGAACCGACGGGGGCCGGAACGTTGTCGTGCCCGACAGCAACGTGCGATCCTCCAGCGGCTCGCATGAGAACGTTGATGGAGGTTGCCAGCTATTTTGGACCGGCGCGCCGGAAAAGCCTCGGGGGTTTTGGGTCATCCGCATACAAAACCTCCGCGACGGATGAGACTGGTGAACAGCAAGACCGAGCGCTCAGTGTACAGGAATCGCCAATATGGTCTACTCTTTTATTTTCCTGGCTTTAACCCGCGCAAAAACAAACCGCGCTCGCGGGAGGGTCGCAAGCGCGGTGTGTTGAAACGCGAAGCGTGGATCGATACCGCTCGACAGCGCCTCGATTAAAGCGCCCGGCGCCTTCGAAGAGCCATTGCTCCGCACGCGGCGAAAAGAATTCCCATCGAAGCCGGCTCCGGAACCGGCGCGGCGGTTCCCACCACGTCAAATTCGCGGTAAACGGTGCCTTCCCATCCCGGATCGCTTTGCGAGCCGTTAATGGGCTGTGACGTCACAAACTCGATCTGAGAAACGCCCGTTGCGATCGAACCCCCAAGGCTGTCGTTGAGCACTACCCGCGTCGAAGCGCTCTGGCTGCCATTGGCAGCGCCAATGAATGGAAGATAGTTGACCGATGTAAGCGTATGTGAGTAACTACCTGGAGTCTCCCCCACCTTGGTATACAGAATAGAATAGGTTTGGTCAGAAAATTCTTCCGAGGCATTCCAACCCGCGAATGACTGTATCTCCGAAATGTTGTAGCCGGCAGAATCCGCGCCCGAGGTATTGAGCGTAAACGCGAGCGTTGCGGTGCCGCCAGGACCTGGAAAGGATGAGAAGTATGCGGCGTTTGTGCCGTTGGTTCCGCCGGACCCGTCATAAGCACCGACGGCATTTGCAAATCCCTGGCTGCCCGAGGTCACCGAGACGCTGCTGAGCGTCGGCTGGCCATTGTTGACAAGGTCGTTGTTAAGAATAAACGAATCGTAAGCAGTGTCCGCGTTAGAAGTCGGCGGGTTTGATGTGCTGTAATTCGTTTCCATCAGAGCGCCAAACGCATTGACGCTGAGCAAAGATGCAATTGCAAACGCACCAACTGCCCCAATGATTTTTCGCATACTTCCTCCGTTCGCCACGTTTCACTCATGAAAATCCAGCACCCGGCTGCGCGACTACGCGTCGCCATCGGGCGTGCCCTCGGTTGCGGATGATCGTTCCGGCCCGTGGCGGGCCCGGACGCGCACTTGCTCACACCGATATAGGCATGGAGCGATACTCTTCAGCAGGGGAAGGAAGCATCGGAATGGAACTTAACCAGATCGCCTTCTCCCACCGCCAAAACAAAAGGGAACGACTCGGTCAAACTGCTTTCCTGACTCCGTCAAAAGGTTACACCTCGTTTGCGAATTCACAACATCGCTTTGCGACAAACATTCTTCGAAACACGCCAATGTTGCCAGTGAGTTTCCACCGTACCTCTGATAACTATTTGGAAACCGGCTTCGCATTTTCGCGATACAGCTTCGCGACAGGATTAAAACAACTATCCAGATTGCCGCAAAAAACCGGGTCATTTGACGCAAATCGGAGAGCGCCCGGTCAGAGGCTTAGTGTATATATGAACTTCGGAGGAAGTCACCGTTGCTACTTTGGCGCTGGAGCAAACTGTAGGGTTTGCAAATTCCGCTGGATCGCCTCGCATGATGTGCTTGTGCGCATCGCGCGGAATGATCTCGGAAGCCATCTCTCTATCCGCGGTTGCAACGGTCGGGCGGCATCCTCCTCAGGAGGTTCGACGTGCGGCAATCCACTTCGCGAAATTGTGTTTATTTTAAGCAGCTCGGTTTTACACAGGTTCTCATCGCGGGCGCGGTGATCGCCTTGGCGACTGTGGCTCGATCCCAAATCATCGGCACGGATAATTTCAATTACACACCGGGGCCGCTTAACGGCGAAACGGGTGGCACAGGCTGGGTGCTCGGAGATAATCCGGGAGACCCCGCCACTAACTGGTATGATATCTACGGAAACGAGGTAGAGGTGACGGCGCCAGGCACCGTCGAAAGCGATAACGGCGCCATCGGGCGAAGCTTCGGCGACAACAACAATGCCTCGGCCATTCAGGGAACCGGCGCGATTTATTTCAGTGTCGATCTCACATTCGATGGAACAGCTTCCGCTGATGCAACCGACTATTCTGTAATCAGCGCGCTTGACTATGGAACCGAGCGCGTGCAGTTCGGACGCTCCTACGGATCAAGCACATATGACATCGGCGTGACAAGCGTTCCCAGCGGCAACGGTCCGGCCAACGGAACCGTCGCTGACACCGGCGTCAGCACCGCCGCGGTGAGTTCCGTCGAGCTCGTTGGATCGATCCAGTACGAAACGGGATCGAACAGCAACGGCGTTCTGAAACTCTGGGTTAATCCCACCACCAGCGATTTCGATACGGTCCTGGGAACGACCAATACCGGCAGCGGCAGAAACACAACCGCGCTGGCAGTTCTTCCGTACGGAAACACCGATTTCTGGACCAACGGCGTTCGCCTGGCATCGGGGGCAAATGCCCCAACGTCCTGGAGCAATGTCAAGGTCGCCTCAACATTCGCGGCAGCGGAAGGCGCATCGCTGCCCACGCAGAAAAATATCACCGTCATGCCCCTGGGTGATTCGATCACCTGGGGCCAGAATGTCGCCGGCGGCTATGAAACCCGCCTCTTCCAGGATTTGCAGGGCACGGGTCATAACACTACCTACGTTGGGTCCGTGACCAACAATGCATCTACTGTGCTCACCAACTATGGCGAAACCCACGAAGAGGGTCATCCCGGCTGCTTTACCAGCTACATCTATAATAATCTGGACGGTAACGATAACAGCGACGCCTATAGCAATAACGACGGCGGATATTGGCTGACCAGCAACGGCGGCTCCATCAACAATACCGGCCTTAACCCGAATTACATTCTGCTGATGGTCGGCACAAACGATATTGGATTTGGTAATGGCGCAACGTACGCGCTGAATGAGCTTGGGCTTATTATCAATAAGCTTTCAACTCTGCGTCCAAATGCTCACATCCTGGTTTCCAATCTTCTGCCGAGAGAAGACAGCGCATCAGTCGATGCACAGATCACGGGAGTGTTCAATCCAGCCGTGCCCGGCATCGTGGCCGCGCACGATGCCGAGGGGCAACATGTGTCGTTTGTGGATATGTACGATGAATTCGCCGCCAACACGTCCGCATATATCGGATCGGACGGAGTGCATCCCACCCAGGCTGGCTACAACCTCATGGGCGACACGTGGTACAGCGCGATTTCGAACCTGGAAGCGCAATCCGTTCCCGAGCCGACATCGTTTGCGATCATCGGGGCGTGCATGATAGGCCTCTGTCGCCGCCGCCGGCGATCGATCTAGATATATAAACTGAGGGCTCGGTGTACATGAATCGTTATCAAATTCCCCTGCCATCCGGGCCCAACGCGGAATGATGAGTTCCATAAAGATCGACGACGATGTGAATGCCGAAGACGGCAGGCCCTTTGAGGAACAAGATGTGCCGCGACAATTTGGCGGGAAACCGGCCCGTTCTCTTATACTGCGGTTGCGAGTTCTATTGGTGTCGGGATCTGAGCTTTTGCAATTTGAGGGGGAGCTGGGCTATTCATCCTGAAATCACTTCCTCATTGTCAAACATTGGGTCGTCTGCGCTTCACTAACGATTGACAGTATGAGCTTGGCATCGTTACTTGGCCTGATTGAACCCTGTCTTTATTACGCCTAATTATCGATTGCCCCTCTCCTCGAAGGTCGGATACGATCCGGCATCGAACCGATCGCCCACAATTACGGGAACGACATCGTCCAGACGGTGCGCGAGCCGTTACTCGTGCTCGATGCAGACCTGCGAATTCGCGTCGCAAGCCGGTCATTCTATAGTGCGTTCCATACCACTCCCGGCAAAACCGAGGGGCAGCTCATCTATGAACTGGGCAATCGCCAATGGGACATCCCCTCTCTTCGCAAGCTTCTGGACGAACTTTTGCCCACAAACGGAAGCTTCGACGATTATCTTGTCCAGCATGATTTTCCCGATATCGGCCCGCGCACGATGCTGCTGAACGCGCGGCAACTTCATGACGCGGGTAACACAACAAAGCTCATTCTGCTGGCGTTCGAAGACATCACCGAGCGTCGCAAACTTCAACTGGCGAACGAGGTGCAACAGCAATGGCTGCAGGTTACGCTCAGCAGTATTGGCGACGCCGTCATCGCCACCGACGCCGACGCGCGCGTCACCTTCCTCAATCCCACTGCCGAGCGAATGACCGGGTGGACCGCCGCGCAGGCCAGGGGCCAGCCGTTGCACGAGGTCTTTAACATCGTCAACGAGGAGACGCGCTTTCTTGTCGAAAGCCCGGTAAGTAAAGCCATCCGCATGGGCGCGATCGTCGGCCTGGCGAACCATACCGTGCTGATCGCCCGCGACGGCACTGAGTGGCCCATCGACGACTCAGCCGCCCCGATCCGTGATGATGATGGCAAGATCACCGGCGTGATAATGGTCTTTCACGACATCACCGAGCGCCGCGCAAGCGAGCGCGTTCTGGAGCAGAGCGAATATCGACGACGCATCGCGCTGGATTCCGCCGAACTCGGCACCTGGCACGTCGATCCGGCAACCAAAGCTCTGACGTGCGACCAGCGCTTCCGCGACATCTTCGGCGTCCCGGACGCCCAGTGGCTCGACTACGAGCCTGTCATCGCCATCATGCATCCCGACGATCAGCCCCGTATTCTGGAAGCAATCGCCGCCGCAACCCGGCCCGAAAACCCCGCGCTTTATGACATCGAATATCGCATCGTCCACTCGGACGGGTCAATACGCTGGGTCCTCGCAAAAGGGCGCGTGAACTTCACCAATCCAGGCCGGGGTCAGCCGCTACGCAGGGCTGTAAGCTTCGACGGCACCGTCGCGGACATCACCGACCGGAAGGCGGCCGAAAAAGCCCTTGAAGTCTCGGAAGTCCGTTATCGCCGGCTGTTCGAGGCGGCCCACGACGGCATCCTCGTCCTCAACGTCGAGGATCGCCGCATTGCCGAAGTCAATCCATTCATGGTCGATTTGCTCGGTTATCCGCGCGAGTATTTCGTCGGTAAGGAACTGTGGGAAATCGGAGTCTTCACCGACAAGGCCGAGAGCCAGGCCGCCCTGCAGCAGGTGAAGGAAACCGGTTCGATTCGCTTCGAGAATAAGCCAATGCTCGACCGCAATGGGCGTCGGCACGAGGTCGAGATCGTTGCCAACATCTACCAGGAGGACCACTCGCCGGTCATCCAATGCAATATCCGCGACATCAGCGAACGCAAGCGATTCGAAGATGAGCGCGAGGCCCACCTGCATAACGAGCAGTTGCTCCGCATGGAGGCCGAGACCGCCAACCGTGCCAAGGACTTGTTCCTGGCGACCTTGAGCCACGAGATGCGCACCCCTCTCAACGCCATCGTCGGATGGATAAGAATCCTGCGCGGTGAAAGCTGTGACGCGGCTGACCTTCACGAAGGCCTGGAAGTGATCCAGCGCAACACGACGGCGCAGGTGCAGCTCATCGAAGACGTGCTCGACGTCTCGCGCATCGTTTCGGGAAAGCTGCGGTTGGAGATAAAACCCTGCGAGTTGATCGAGAGCATCCGCGCAGGCGTCGAGGTCATCCGCCCCGCGGCCGAGGCGCGGGACATCACGCTCACCATGCAGCTCGACCCCGCCGCCAGCCGCACCTCTTGCGACGCCGCCCGCATCCAGCAGGTCGTCTGGAACCTCGTCTCCAACGCCGTCAAATTCACCCCCAAAGGCGGGAACGTGCGCGTCATGCTCAACCGTGAGCAGTCGAGCCTGCGGATCGCCGTCACCGACAGCGGGCAGGGCATCAGCCCCGAGTTGCTCCCGTTTGTCTTCGATCGTTTTCGCCAGGCCGACAGCAGCACGCGCCGGCGATTCGGCGGGCTGGGGCTGGGACTCTCCATCGTAAAGCACATCGTCGAGATGCACGGGGGGACCGCCGAAGCCGCCAGCGACGGGCCGGGCCGTGGCTCGACCTTCACCATTCGCTTGCCGATTCGCGCCGTACGCATCAACGAGGATGGGGACGATGAACCCTCCGAGGCCGAGCGCGGTGCGATCGCCGCATCGGCCATTGTCCAGGATGTTGTGCGGCTTGATGGCGTGCGGGTGCTTATCGTCGACGACGAACCCGACGCCCGACGCCTGCTCACGCGTGTGCTGGAAGACGCCGGCGCCCACGTCACTGCCGCCGCCAGTGCCGCCGAGGCACTCGATGCCCTGGCCAAATCGCGCCCTGACATCCTGGTTAGCGATCTAGGCATGCCCGATGAAGACGGTTTTGACCTGATTCGTCGGGTCAGGGCTCGTGGATATTCCGTAAAGGATCTGCCCGCTGTCGCCCTGACCGCTTTCGTTCACAAGGAGGACCAGCGGCGCACGCTGCTCGCCGGCTTCCAAATCCACATCTCCAAGCCGGTCGATCCTCACGACCTCACCGCCGTCGTTGCCAGCCTTTCCGGCCGCACCGGACTGAGCTAGCCGTCCGAAATTTGGTCATTCATGGGATTGGTGCGCGCGTATAGACTTACGTCTACATGCCCGATGAATCGTCCAATTTCGGCGAGCGTCAAACCGCGTCGCCCGCGCGACCGAGCGACGCCGACCTGCTCGCGGCCGTGCGATTGCAGAATCTGCAAGCGCTTGAGATTTTATATGATCGCTACGCGGGGATCATCGTGGCCGTATGCCTGCGCATCGTGCGCGATAACGCCACGGCCGAGCAGATTGTGGAAACTGTCTTTCTCGATATGTGGAAAGACTCCCAGCGCTTCGCCGGGTCGCTGGTAAATCGGCTGGTGTCTCACGCCCGAATGATCGCCATCCAGCGACGGGGCACCACGCTCTCCGTCGGTTCGGCGATGACGAATGCCCCGCGATCCGACCGCGATGGCAATTCCGCTGAAACCTCGGACATGCGCTGGCAGCGAGCCCGGATGCAACGGGCGCTGGCCCAGGTTCCCGACGACGCGCGGCAGATCGTGGAAATGATTTTCTTAGATGCTTGGGATGTCGTCGAGGTCGCCCGCCAACTAAAACTGACGCCCGATTCCGTGCGCCAGCGGTTTGCAATTGGCATGGGGGCCTTGTGCGACGCGTTGCGAACCGCCCCACCCGCAGCCAATCCATTCGACCCGGCCCGTCTCCCGCTTGTCAGTCTCGACCGCGTGCGCGTTCTGATCGTTGACGACGAACCCGACGCCCGGCGGGCGCTGACGCGCGCCCTCCAAACGGCTGGCGCCCTCGTCACCACTGCCGGCGGGGTCGCCGAAGCGATGGCACTTCTGCCCCAGACAAATCCCGACCTCCTGCTCAGCGATCTGGCGATGCCCGACGAAGACGGCTTTGATCTGATCCGCAAGGTCCGTCGCGCGGGACGGACGGTGCGAGATCTTCCCGCCGTCGCCGTGACGGCATTCGCCAACCGGCAAACCCGCCGCGACGCGCTGCTGGCCGGTTTTCAAACGCACGTCGCCAAACCGGTCGACCCGCACGAGTTGGCTGAAGTCGTCGCGAGTTTGACCGGCAGAACCGGGTTGAGCGCCTGACTGGTGTCTCAGCTCCCATGTATCAGAATCCGCCGCCGCATTGGTGAACTTGGATACGGAGATAAACCGACCATGCAGCCGCCAGGCGGAAGCGGATGAACACCCGTTTCATCGAGCTTTATCGTCACTGCACGATCACCATCCACGAGACGCCGAAGCGGTCGTTGACCATGCCAAAGCTGGACGAGAAGAACGTTTTGCCGAGCGGCATGACGATTTTCCCGCCGTCCTGAAGCGCGTCAAACAAACGCTTGGCGTCTGAATCATTCTTCACGTTCAAGGTCAGGGAAAAGCCGTCGAACCTGGCCGTCCCCTGACATTGGCCATCGGAAATGAGCAGCGTGTTGCCCCCGATGTTCAGGTTGGCGTGCATGACTTTATCAAACACCTCAGGCTTGATCGGCGCGTTCTTGTCGGGGCAATCCTTGAATCGCATGAGCATGTTCACCTCCGCGCCAAGTGCCTTTTTGTAGAACTGGATCGCTTCATCACATCGGCCGTTGAAATGCAGATACGGTTGCAATTGCATGACTGTTTCTCCTTGTTGGAAAAAGGTGTGGAAAGAATAACGGATTAGTTTCCCTCACGCGCACGCATGAGGGCATCGATATCAATTTTGTTCATCTGAAACATTGCCTGCATGACCCGCTTGGACTTCTGCGGATCCTTGTCCTTCATCAATTCGCCGAGAGCCGTTGGCACGATCTGCCAGGAAACGCCGAACTTGTCTTTGAGCCATCCGCATCGGCCCGGTTTTCCGCCCTGCGACGATAGTTTTTCCCACAGTTCGTCCACTTCCTGCTGGTTCTGGCAATTGACGACAAAGGAAATGGCTTCGTTGAATTTGAATTGCGGGCCGCCGTTAAGGGCCATGAAATCCTGCCCATCAAGGGTGAAATTTGCAACCATGACCGATCCGGCGGGTCCGGGGCCGGCTTCTGAATATCGGCTCACGCCGCGCACCTTGGAATTCTTGAAAATCGAGAGGTAGAAATTCATCGCTTCCTCGGCGTTGCCGTCGAACCACAAAAAGGGAGTGATCTTCTGCATGATGTTACTCCTTGGCGCTGGGAGACACAGTAAATAAAAGTTCCAGATACCGGCGCAAATGCTGGAGGCAATCCGCCGCCACCTGCGGGCCGTGTTTTGCCTTGGCGAGAATGAACGCGCCCTGGATGACCGCCTGGGTGAAGAGGCCGAGGCTTTCGGCCGTCCATGGGGCATCGGGGGCGTAGCGCTGCCTGGCCTGGGCGATGTCCAAGGCGACGTCGGCCACATGCTCGCTGATGTGCTTATCACACGCCTCGCGAATCGCGGGATTGGATTCATACGCCTCCTGAACCATGGTCCCGAGTAGGCAGGTGAAATCCGGAATCTCACCCCGAAGAATTGCCGTGCGGAAATCCACGTATCCCAGAAGACGGTCCAGAGGATCGGCCGGTGCGCGATACGGGGCGCCGGCAAAGAGATTACTGGCCATGTTTGCAAAATGCTCAGCGGCGGCGATAGCGAGATGCTCTTTGCTGGGGAAATAATGGAAAAAACTCCCCTTGGAGACTCCCGCCTTGCGGCAGATGTCATCCACGGTGGTGGCCGAGTACCCCTTGCTGCGAATGACCGCCAGAGCAGCATTCAGCAATTCACCCTTCGTTTCCAAACTGGTCTCGACGTTTTTCATATACCAACTGGTCGGTATGCTAAAATTCAGGAGTATTGCTGTCAATGAAAAAATCGGTGGTGGATCAGTTTCATGTTTAGCGGCCCGGCTTGACCGGCGCGCGCCCCGCAAATCAGCCCAATGAACCAATCCAGCCGATCGAAAAATAATGACACAATTGCCCAACGCCCGATAACGTTCAAATGATCGCTCAAATCGAAACTGAGATTGTCAGCGGCGGCACGGATACCGTCTGCGGAATCTGCCAGAGCCGGCAGCGCGTCGCCCGGGGAATCTCCAGCACTTGGCGGTGCAAAATGTGTGGGCAGGAATATCGCTCGACCAGCGATGGAATGGCCTGCGTCGTACTTGGCGAAAAGCAGGTCGCGGCGCTGCGCACGCTGGCCGGTCGCGATTCTTCGGGGAAATCGAATCTTTCCAATAACTGGTGGACCGAAAACCAGCAGCCGGCCGGCGAGACGTTTCTCGACTGGAACAAGGACATGCCCTCGCGCCACCTGACGCGCAAGCTGATCCTCGACTGGGCAGCGGCGGACGAAATCAAGAGCGTGCTGGAAATCGCCTTCGGCGGGTTGCACGAATACCGCGCCATGCGGACGCGGCTCAAGGAACTAAACGTCGCCTACAACGGCATCGACTGGACGGAGCATTTCGTCGCCCACGCGCAAAACGAATTTCCCGAATGCCAGTGGACGCAGGGCGACATCGTGCGCGGGGTAAGCGTGGAGCCGGCCGATGTGGTCTATTCCCAGCACATGCTCGAGCACGTGCCGGCGCTGGAGCCGGCGTTTTCGAACATGCTGCGGCTGGCGCGTAAGAAGCTCATCAATATCTTTTTCATTCCACCCAAGCCGTTTCCCAATTACGACGTGGTCAACTGGGAAAAGCTGCCCAAGTATCACAACACGTACGGCATCGGGCACGTTGAGAAGATCTGCCAGTCGCTGAATTTCACCTGCAGGTGGGTCCCGTTCGAGAAGAATCCCGCGCTTCCGGGCGTGGGGCTTGGGCAGGATGTGGTGCTGATCTGCGAGAAGCGGCCCGCATGAGCGCGCCGATTCCCATCGTCTTCATTCATCTTTCCAATAGCGAATATCTGCGATTCACGCTTGGTCAGGCAAAGATGAAGAACCTGAATTCGCCGGTGATTCTCATCGGCGACGACACCAACAACGCCTATCCGTTCGCGACGCACGTGAACATGAACCGCTACTGCAGGCAGGCGGTGGAGTTTCAGAAGATTTACAAACATTACAGCCCCAACGGCTACGTTTACGAGCAGTTCTGCTTTATCCGCTGGTTTCTGCTGCGCGAATTCATGAAAGAGCAGGGAATCAACCAGGTGATCCATCTTGATTCCGATGTTCTGCTCTACGTGGACGTTACTCAGGAGCAGGAGAATTGGAAAGATTTCGACCTGACGGTGCTGCACGGTGAATATTCTGGAAATATGTTCATCAACGGCCTGCGCGGTCTGGAAGATTTCTGCGAGATGATCTGGGAGATGTATGCCGCGCCAGGCGCGGATGAGCGATTAGCGGCGCTTCTGGAATCGCGGCGATGTCCCGGCCGGTTCGCGGTCAGCGACATGGCGCTGATGGGGATGATGTCCAAAGCGCATCCCGCTCGCGTCGCGGAGATGACGGGAATTCAGCCGGATGATTCACACTGGGACAACAACATCCGCATGGACGAAGGTTTTGAGATGCACGATGGGCGCAAGCGCTATTGGTTTGAAAACGGCCGGCCCTATTGCCGGCATATCGCAAGCGGGCGCGACATCTGGTTCAAGACACTGCATTTCCAGGGCGCGGCCAAATCGCATATCGAATCGGCCTTCCGTCAGGGAATGGAAAAGCCGCTTGGGAAAACCCAGGCGGCTTAGTTCAAATAGTCAAATAAAAAACCCGCGGGGTGGCAGAGAGGGGGGGAACTCTACCGGGGAGTCCCGCGGGCATAATCGTATAGTAGCGAATTTCCCTATGTTCGACAAGAACTCTTTCATCCACGATCTAAAATAGCAAAATCCACTGAAATTCAGGTGGTCTGGATCGATCTTTCCGCCGCTGGTCCCGCAATATTTTGATTAGGATTAGGCGAAGCTGCCAGTTCGCTGGTGACGGCGGCGCCAGCTTTTTTGTAAAGGTCTGACCATCGCGCGGTAAATACCGGGGCGGAGAATCGTTCACTCACGAGAAACCCCGATTGCGCTGTCGCCTCGCGCCGCCCCACGTCCAGTTGCAACTCCCACGCGCCTTCCGCCAGCGTGCGGGGATTGCGCGAATTCTCGATTCGCGCCTGGGCATAACCTTGCAGGATTTCCCGGGCCTCGGCCGATTCACATGTCACGATAGGCAAATTCGCTGCCGTGCAGATCGCCAGAGGAAGCACCGGCGACGGCGGCTGGGCGGCGGACAAAACCACGTCGGCGGCGGGAACGATCTGCTCGAAGTCCACCGATCCGATCGTTTGCTCCGCCAGCACCAGCAGCGAAGGCGCGCCGATCGCGCGGGTGAATTGCTTCAGCGAGTTTGTCATCGGCCCGCGTCCCCAGATCAGCATGCGATATTTCCGGTCAAGGAAATTCAGAATTGCCGCCGCCCACAGCGACGAAACGTGCCCCGCATGGCGGAACGATTCACCCGGCGCCAGCAGAACCACCTCGTCATCGGCGAAACCGAGGCGGGCGCGGATATCGGGATCGTGCGGGTGCAATCGGTCCGGATCGATCGCCGGGGAAATCACCCGGCACTGCCGATCAATCGCGCCATTGGCCACGAACAGATTTTTGTACGCCTGCGTCGGGCATGCGATATGAACATTGCGATGCTGAATGATCCATCTGATCCATTTCCACCACGTGGCATGAATGCGCTCCTGTGGGCTGAAGATGATATGCGGAAAGTTCGCCCCCGCGGCCGCCACCAACTGCGCGGGGCCCCATGCCTGGGCGATGTGGGTCTGACGCAGATCGCTTCGCCGGAGCCGGAAAATCGCTTCGGGAATATTCTGAAAATCGCCTCCGGGTCCGATGCTGCGGGACATGACCGCGGCCTCGGGGCGCATGTGTTTGATCAGGAGGTCAAGACATCGCTGAGTTTGAAAATCGCACCGGGGCGGATAGAGATGCAAAACACCTAACATGTCAGCGTGTAACGGTAACGGAAATGCCCGCGGGTGCAAAACGCGAATGGCTTGGACGGCTTATTTCCTTCTGGAATCGAGAATAAACGTCACCGGGCCGTCGTTCACCAGCGAGACTTTCATATCAGCGCCAAATTCCCCGATTTGGGTGCTGGGAACAAATACCCGAACGGCGGCGACAAGCTGGTCGAATTTCTCGCGTCCCACTTGCGGCGATGCGGCCGCGCCCAGCGACGGCCGGCGACCCTTGGCGGTCTCAGCCGCGACCGTGAAGTTGCTCACCAGCAGAATCGAACCGCCGATCGTAATCACATCTCGCTCGAAATTGCGCTCGCCCTCGGCGAACATTCGGATGGTGGCGAGTTTTCGCGCCGTCCATTGAATATCGCCATCCAAATCCTCGGCGTGAACCGAGACCAGCACGGCCATCCCCGCGCCGATGCGGGCAATTTCTTTTTCGTCGACGGTAACGCTCGCCGAGCTGACTCGCTGGATGATGGCGATCATTCGACGGCCGCCAGCGTTGCGAAGGTGCGCGTGGGGGTGACGCGATCGACTCGCAACGTGACGAGGTCGCCGGGAGAAACCACGTCGCTTTCAAAATGCACGTCGAAGTATCGCTCGCATCGGCCGTGGTGGAAATTGGAATGAGATTTTTCCCGCTCCACGAGTACCTGGACGTTCTGATCGATGAACGTCGAGCGAAATTCCAGGCTGAATTTTACGGCCAGCTCGCGGAGCGAATCGATTCGCTGATTGACGACGACGCCGGGCACGAAGCTCCCCTTCCACCTCGCGGCGGCGGTGCCGGGGCGCGGGGAAAAGGGAAATGCGTGAATGTGAATGAAGCCGGAGCGACGGGCGACATCCAGCGTCTGCTCGAATGCGGAGTCTGTTTCGCCGGGAAATCCAACGATGATATCGGTGGTCAGCGCCGGACGGTCAAACGCCTCGCGAAGTCGATCGACCAGTCGAAGAAAATCATCGCGGCGATATTGCCGATTCATTTTTCGCAGGATCGCATCCGAACCGCTTTGCAGCGGCAGATGAAAATGCGGGACCACCTGCGGATGGGAGCGCAGAACGGAAAGCAGATGATCGTCCAGATCGCCCGGCTCAAGACTGGAGAGGCGAATCCGCCGCAGGCCGCTTACGGAATTGCATAATGCTTCGATTGCCGAGGCGAGAGATTCGGCGCCCGATTTTTTCTGGCGACGTCGGAGCGCGGTTTCCTGACCGTAAGCGCCCAAAAAGATCCCCGTCAGGATCAACTCGACGTGACCGGCGTCGACCAGTTGGCGCGCCTCGCGGATGAGATCGTCAATCGGCTTGCTCCACGGCAACGGCCGGAGGTTGGGAATGATGCAGTAGGTGCAATGCGCATCGCACCCATCCTGGATTTTCAGAAAAGCCCGCTGGTTGTGGCTCTGGCGCGAATTGAGCAACGGCAAAGATCGTGTGCCGGCGATTGGTGGATTTGGGGAAGCGCATTCGGTCGGCTTGAGGTATTGCTTCAATTTCGAAGCGACATCATCCTGATGGGTAACGACCAGCGACACTCCGGGGATTGCGGCAGCAGCTTGTTTATCGCTTGTTGCCCAGCAGCCGGCGACAATGACCTGGGGATCGTAAGCCTGCCCGGCAACCGGCAGTTTCACTGCCCGGCGAACCGCCTGGCGGCTTTTGCTCGCGGCATCGACAGTCACGCTGCAGGTGTTGACGATACGAAGGTCGGCCACGGCGGCCTCGGATTCGGTCCATCCATGCGTGCGCAGGAGGGATGCGATTTGTTCGGATTCGTATTGGTTGACCTTGCAGCCGAGGGTTTGGATGGCGAATGTGGGCATCGATGATCAATCCCAATATACCCCCGCTCTGCGGGGGGTGGGTGGGGTATTGGGGAATATTTTCTTTCGGATGATTCTGCGATTAAATTCCTCATATGCAACCCCGCCTGCTGGCGACCATGATCACCACCACAAGCTATGGCTCTTGGCTGCCCGGCGATATGCGAGGTTATGTCCAAGACGGCATCATCCTCCCCGGGGATCCAAAGCGAATGCAAGCCGCAAAGGCCCGGATGCAAATCCGGGCTCCCGTCTTGTTCAGCGATGAACAACAATCACGATTATTCGAATCGTTATGCAATGCCGCCAATGAATTCAGTTACCAGCTCACGGATGCCAGCGTCGAATCCTGGCATCTCCACTGGATCATCGAGCACGGTTTCGATTCCGTGCCGACGATGGTCGGGCGACTAAAAAACCGCATGCGACAAGCGCTCGCAATCGGAAGGATTTGGACCGAGGGGTATCACGATTCGCTGCTGTTCGACACCGCCGACATCGAAACCCGGCGGCGTTACATTCGCCGCCACCCCGGCTGCCGCCTCAGCGCCGGCCAATTAATGACCGTCCTTCCCCGCTCCGTCCATCAACTCCCTCCATTAGCCCCTCGTTCTGCGGGGGGCGGGGTGTGGGGCGGATCAATGGCCGCCCAATACCCCAATTTCCCGGAACTTTTTACCCCCGCCAATCGTCTAATTATGTGACCCGATTTGTCGGTAGGCTTGCTTGCTGTTGAACTCCGCCGGTAAAGCGGTTACATCTACTGGACTGCCCCGGCGGCGGCGAGAGACCAGCGCCGGGATTTCCACCAATGACGGTCTAAGCAGAGCACGCCAGAGGAGTTTGCCCGAGGAGTAAGTATGGCCAGCGCCCGTTTCGCCTGGGGAATCGACATTGGAAACCGCGCCCTGAAGGCGATCAAGCTCGTCCGGGGTGAGGGTGGCCAGCTCCGGGTCGATGACTTTGAAGTCATCGAGCACGAAAACGTTCTCTCCAATGCGGGGGACAACCGCGAATCGCTGATACAGTCCGCATTAACGAATTTCGTACAGCGGCACCTGAGCAAGGGCGGCGTGGTGGGGGTGAGCGTCAGCGGCGTGTCGAGCTTCGCGCGGTTCATCAAGCTGCCGCCGGTCGAACCCAAGAAAATTCCCGAGATCGTTCGATTCGAAGCCATCCAGCAGATTCCATTTCCTCTGGACGACGTGGAATGGAGCTACCAGCTTTTCCAGGAGCCGGAATCCCCGGACGTGGAGGTCGGCATCTTCGCGATGCGGCGCGAGCTGATCAACGCTCACATCAAGCATTTCACGGATGTTGACCTGAACGTGCAGGTCGTGCAGATGAATCCGCTCGCTGTGTACAACGCGATGTACCACGACAGCCGGATTCAGGGCACGACGATGATTATCGACATGGGGGCGGAGAACACCGACCTGATCATCGCCGATGGCGAAACCATCTGGCTGCGGTCGATCCCGATCGGTGGGAATAACTTTACGGAAGTATTGGTCAAGAGCTTTAAGCTGCCGTTCAACAAGGCGGAAGACCTGAAGCGCAACGCCAACACGAGCAAATACGCCCGACAGATATTCCAGGCGATGCGACCGGTCTTCGCGGATTTAGTTGCGGAGATTCAGCGGAGCATTGGATTTTATTCATCGGTCCACCGCGACTCGCGCATCAAGAAGGTACTGGCGCTGGGAGGCGCGTTCCGTCTGGCGGGGTTGCAGAAATATCTTCAGCAGAACCTTCAGCTCGACGTGGAAAAGCTCAACGAGGTCGCCGCCGGCGCCCCCGCCGATGCGAAGCTGGCGACCACGTTCAATCAGAACCTGCTGTCGCTGGTGAGCGCCTACGGGCTGGCGATCCAGGCGATGAACGAGGGCAAGATCACCAGCAATCTTCTGCCCATGAAGATTCGCCGCGAGAAGCTCTGGGGCGACAAGATGAAATGGTTTGGCGCCGCGGCGGCGATTTTCCTCGCCGGGACGGGCGTGGCCGTGGCGGGATATTACATGCACGACCTCGGCTACAAGGCCGCCGCCGATGTCCGCGAAACCCGGATTGCTCCCGTCCTGAGCACCGGTACGACGCTCAGCAATCAATGGAACGACCTTGTCGGCGGCGGTGCGGCCGATCGGTTGACGATTCAGAATATCCGCTCGACGCTCGATGACCGCGGGATGTGGATCGATATCCTGGGTCAGGTCTTCAACTCGATGCCGCCGGTGCCCGCAGGATATCCCAATCCAGCGTATCTGAAATCGAATCCGCGGTCGTCGCGTGAGATGATCGTTCTGGATCAGATCACATCGCAATACTATCCGGACTTCGCGGCGTTCCTCGCGGCGAATCCTCCGCCGGAGCTGGGGCTGGCGCCGCCCCCCACAACGCCAGGCGCTGCCCCGGCGGTTCCGGCGACCAATACCGTCATCCCCGCGGGCTCGCATGGATTTGTGATGACGCTCAACGTCACCACGCCGCATGAAAATGGATTCGAGTATGTGCTTGATGCCCTGGTTCCAAAGCTGGCGAGTTTCGACCAGGCGGCGCAGACCAAGTGGAACACGGACAATCCGACGGCGCAGCGGAATTTTTACATCGCCAAAGTATCCACGCCGATGCAGCGCACTCAGATCAAGGATGACAGCAATCGCGTGACCATGCTGCAGACGTCGTACGCTGATCTGCAAACCCTTGAAGGGGACAAAGACAAGACGAGTGGCTCGGCCCCCGCGCCGACGTACGCCCCGCAGCCGTTTCGGGGCTATGGGGGATTTCAACCCTACGGTGCGCGGGGCGGCAGATTTTCGAATTATCCCCCGCCGGTTTTCCGGCCGCAGCCCACGCCATCGGACAATGGCACAACGCCGGCGGCAAACGAGGATTTTTATCTCGACCGTCTGACGGGCGAGGACCGGCGCAATGACTGGGAAATGCAGGTGATGATTATCGTGGTGATTGACCCCGCACCGGCGGTTCCCGCCGCGGGGCCGACCGGGCCCACTGGACCGGTGGCGGCGGGGCCTTAACGTCCGGCTCATCATTGGGACAATCCTCCACGCGGAGAATTTATGGAAATCGTCAAGAAAAATCTGTTCAGCATTATCTGCGGCGTGATCGCGCTGCTGGCCGTGGGGGCGCTCTTCTGGCCGATCAGCAATATGTACACCAATCTCGCCACCGAGCTTGACGGGCGGATTCAGGTCAGCAGCAGCCTCGATACGCTGAGCAACACGTCCCGCGATATGCCGCAGTTGTCGCCCGATTCGACCACAGCCGATTCACTGGACGTTTTCCCCATCCAGCCGGTGTACGACGCCGCCAACAACGCCGTCGCGCTGATCAGCGCCCAGGCGAAGAAGATGAACGATTATGCGACGAGCATCAACAAGCACTCGCTGCTGATTGACGATCCGAGCATTCAGGAATTGCCCAAGCCGGTTGAGACCACGAAATTTGTCTTCGCCAACCAGTATTACGCCGCGGTGAACAACTACACGCGATGGCAGAAGATTCTCGATTCGACCATGCCGCCCACGCCGGCGGAGGTGCAGACCGCCAAGGACAAGCTTCAGGACGACATCAACAAGCAGCGCCTTTTGTACGACACGAGCGGCAATGTTGATCCGCAGTCCAAGCAGGATGCGGATGATTATTTCAATCAGGAAGCCCCGCTGGTCGAGCCGCGGATGGAACTGGAGAGCGCCAAAGCGCACCGGATGTATCTGATGACTCCGCCGACGGTCAATCCCGGCCCCCTGCCGGTGGATTCGACGATCAAAGTCGGCAGCTATCCCAGCGCCGAGCAGATCTGCAAAGCCCAGGTGGTGCTGTGGGTCATCGACGATGTCGTCAATGCGATCGCACAGGCGAACGAGCTGTATTCCGATCCGCAGGCGCCCGGGGGCCAGCCCCAGCACGATGTTCTGCATTCGGTGGTGAAGTCGATCGAATCGATGGACCTGCCCACGCCGGTGCTGGCGTCATCCAGCGGCGGAATTGACATCAACGCGGGAGTGACGACGGCGGCACCGAAAGTTTACACCGCATCCCCAACGGGACGGGTGTGCAACGGACGCTATGATGTGCTGCGGTTCAAGCTGCACCTGGTCGTGGATGCCGCGAAGTTGCCGCTGTTTATCAAAACGCTGGAGACGGGGCAGTTCATCACCGTGCTGAACGTGCAGGTGAACGAGGTGGTCGATCCGGTGCTGGCGGCATCGAGCACCCTGGGCGGCTTCCGCTACGGCAACAAGCCGGTGATTCGATGCGAGCTTGATTGTGAAGAGCTGCTCCTGCGAAGCTGGACGGATGCGATCTTTCCCGATGACATGAAAAATGGATTCGGTCAGGGTCTGGGCACTCCGACCGACAATGGTGATCAGGGTGGATATCCCTCGCCCTACGGAATGCCCGGCGGCATGCCGTACGGCGGCGGCGGGCCGATGGGACCGAACGGCCCGTATTACGGTCCGCCTCAGCATCCGTAAGTTTTATCGAGACGAGTTCAGCGAAGCGCAGTGGTTCATAAAGCGCATTTGGGTGTGATATGCAAAAGGTTGTCGCGTTTCTGGAAGCGCATGTGGAGTGGTTTGCACTGGGAATCGCCGCGGCGTTTCTCGGTTGGACGATCTATTCCTACCTGATCGTCGATCCCGTCGCCAGGAAACTCGAGGGGACCGATGTCAGCCCCGGGACGGTGGACGGCTTCATCGATCAGCACGCAGCGGAGCGTCTTCGGGAGAAGATGGATCCGAACACGACCGTTCCGAACTTCACCGTGCCGGATTTTACGCAGGTCTTCCAACAGAAAATCGGCCTCGACGGACTTCAGCCCCCGCAACTGGCCGGACTGGATTTTGACTACGCGCCGTTTGACGTCAGCGCGATGCCCGGCTCGACGGAAAATGCCGGTTCGCCGGTCGATCACCTGCCGACGTTGCCCGTGCCCCAGCCGATGCTGACCGCGGCGGCGCTGGATACGCTGGCGCCGGCGCAGAATCAAAACGGCGCCGCGCCGCAGGTAGCCGCCCCAGCGCCGGGAAATAATCCGAATGCCCCCGCGGCGGGCAAGGATGTTCGGCTTGTCGTCGCGGCATTCACAATCCCCTTCAACGAAATCTACAACCAGTGGAACAGCGCCTTCGGCTCTGCCCAATCCGGGCAAAAGCCGCGGCTTGCGCCGGCGGATTTCCAGATTCTCGATATCACCGCTTATCGATCGGAACTGGTCAACGACAAGTGGACCAAGGATCAGCAGATTGAAATCCTTAACGGCGCGGATTTACCGCCGTATCCTCCTGCGGGCAACAAAAACGCTCAGGGAACATACCTCGAATCGCTGGCCAAATCGGGCAAGTCGATTACCGCACCGGATTTCCCGCAGGTGAGCGCGGGGGTGGTGTGGAAGGATCCCATTTTGTATCTGCCGGGCGCCAGTGGAACCAACGGCCAACCCCAGCCGCCGGCTGAAGGTGGCGCGATGATTCCGCCGCAACCATTCCGCACGGTCGAGACGCAAAATCGCGGTGGTGGTGGAAGAGGGCCGGGAGGATATGGCGGTGGTGGTGGATATGGCGTGCCGCCGGGCTTCAACCCAAATCTATTGCCTGGGCGCCCACCCCAGCCAAATCCGAGCGAGGAAACGCCCGCGCAGCCGGTCCAGCCTCCCCCGCCAATTCCTCCCGCGCCCGGAACGGTCGATGCGGTGGTGCAATTAGCCAATCCCAGCGCGCCGGCCCAGCTTCCGGTGGAGCCGGTGACGAAGCTCAACCCCCCCGCCATGGAGCCGAAATCGCCCGACCTGTGCATCTATATCATCGACGACACGGCCCAAGCCGGAAAAACGTATCGATATTCAATCTCCTATAAGGCGCTGAATCCCGTCTGGCAGAAACCGCCAACAAGAGTTTCCGCCAAGGGGCAGGCGTGGGTCGATCAATTCGATCTGCAGTCTAAGGTCAGCTCCTATTCGCCGCAGATCACGGTGCCGACTCAAACGTACTTTTTCTGCGGGTCTGGACCCGTTGCCAACAAATCGTCGTTCCCGTTTGAGGTCTTCACCTGGACCGACGGGAAGTGGCTGAAGGATCTCTTCAATGCGAGCATTGGTGATCCGATCGGCGGCGTGGACGGCGGTATCGATTATTCCACGGGCTGGACGTACGCCGACATGCGATCGCTCAAGGCCAATACGCAGCGGCTGGTGACGCTGGTGGATCAGGACGGCAACATCAGCATCCGCGATGCGGCGCAAGATTCGACCAGCGACGATTACAAAAAAGCCGCCCAGTGGGTCGAGCAGAGCAAGAACGGCACCAATCAGCCGATGATGATGCAGCCGCAGTTTGGGCCGCCGGGCGGATATCAACCGAACGGAATGCCGCCCCAAGGCGCAGGCCAGCCACAGGAACCGCCGCAGCCTCCCGAGCAATAAGCGGAGCTTATACGGTTCCCAATTAAATCTCGCGCGCTGTTCGGCGCTTGTTCGGTAGCGCGGACGTAAACCGTTTGTCATACTGTGGGCCTTTGCAAGGAGGCTCATTATGACAGTGGATTGGAAGGACCCGG